>Ga0209337_1000022_pt1 | contig 206291 bp, 181 predicted proteins | sample LinPmetageLP53_FD_184044 | JGI IMG/M metagenome (GOLD analysis project Ga0209337, IMG submission 184044) | Marine viral communities from the Pacific Ocean - LP-53 (SPAdes) (version 2) | ecosystem: Environmental > Aquatic > Marine > Oceanic | place: Pacific Ocean | collected 2010-02-08 | reverse complement strand
AAGGTGGCCGCACAGTTGGTGCTGGCGTAGTATCTAAAATTCTATAATCGTTTAGATTAAGCATGTTAATTAAGGTCACTTAGGTGGCCTTTTTTTATGCCTGTAGAAAGGTAAAATGGCTTTAGATATACAATGGCACGTTGGTACTGGCTTCTACTGAGAGCTGCAGCGCATTTTGTTTTCGCTGTACTTCGCATAGTGATTGGGTATTATTATCCAAGTGAACCGTAAGCTACTGATGAAAAATGATTAAGCCGTTAACTATCTATTTATTTCTAGGATTATCTTTTGCTCACTTTTTCGCTCAAGGCAGTCAAGCCACTATCGCTCTAAAAGTGGGAGTTCCTGCCTTTCCGCCTTTTGCTTACCTAGACGAAGATAATCAATTAGCGGGTGCAATGGTGGATTACTTTGACTTACTCGAACAGGACACAGGATATAGATTTGATATTATACTTGAGCCTTATTCCCGAGTGATCGCGGATGTTAAACAAGGTAAATTAGATCTTGCGGTTATTTTTCGTAATGCTCAGCTCGAAGGTTATGCAGATTTCATTGGTCCCGTGTCAAAATCGAAGGTGATTGTTTTACCGCAAGCCGAAAAAAATCTGGTTGATTATGATCAGTTACTGTTACTTGATCATATTGGGGTTGTTCGAGGGGCAAGTTTTGCTAAACGTTTCGATGAGGATGCTCTGTTAAAGAAGCTTTCAATCAGCGATTATGCCCAAGGGCTCAATTTGTTGCATTTGAATCGCGTTGACGCCGTAGTGGGTTCATTAGAAGGACTCGAATATAATATTTTAGCATCCGGTAAAGCGCTTGAAGACTATGGTCAACCATTGCTGCTGACGGAAAAAGAATACTGGTTGCATTTTTCTAACCTTTCTTCCTATAGGCATATTGTCCCTCGGCTAAAGCAAGCAATAGATAAGTTGTATCAAGCCGATCTCATCTACCAGCTATACCGCTCAGCTGACTCATCAAAGTTAAAAACTGATGATGGCCAGTAATACTTGATCACATTTCAAATAAATTTTGCTTAAATAAAGTCAGTATACTACCTGAATTATCCCACCTTAGATTACAAACAAGGATTCAATATGAATTACTCGAAACTGGGCCGCAGCGGCCTAGCGGTGTCACGCGTATGCTTAGGCTCAATGACCTGGGGGGTGCAAAACACGCAACAGGACGCAGATGAGCAAATTGAGTTTGCCCTTGCACAAGGTGTGAATTTTATTGATACGGCTGAATTGTATCCTGTGCCGCCATCAGGTGAAAAGTATGGGCATACTGAAATGATCATTGGGGATTGGTTGAGCCGTCACCCGGAGCGACGTAAAGATATTATTTTGGCGTCAAAAATAGTCGGCCCGGGGTTAACTTATATTCGAGAAGGAAGCAAGGTGTCAGCGGAGTCGGTTATACAAGCCGTAGATGCTTCATTGAGACGCCTGAATACAGATTATATCGACTTGTATCAATTACATTGGCCTAATCGTACGTCTCCTCATTTCGCTAAACACGCAGTGGGTCGAGTGGATTTCTCTGCTACAGACACCGCGGCGGAAACTGCGCAAATGTTGGAAATTTTGCAGGCGCTAAACACTTGTGTTGAACAAGGAAAAATTCGGTTTTGCGGGCTTTCTAATGAAACTCCTTGGGGATTACAACAGTATCTTAATCTAAGTGAACAGTATAATTTACCGCGTATGGTGTCCATGCAAAACGAATTTAGTTTACTGCATGCTAAAGATTGGCCCTATCTCCTCGAGCATTGCGTCGCTGAACAGATAGCATACCTTCCTTGGTCTCCCCTTGCTGGGGGAGCTCTCAGCGGGAAGTATTTGAATAATCAACGCCCAGCGGGCAGTCGTTGGAGTTTTGAGCAGCGAAATGGCATTTTTAGGGACACAGCTAATACTGCCTTAGCCGTGGCGGGTTATGTGGATGTCGCAACAGCCCATGGCTTGACTCCGTGTGAACTTGCACTGGCATGGTGTGACGGTGTCGATGGGGTAACGTCTACGATTATCGGCGCCACGAATATGCTGCAACTCAGGGAAAACATAACCGCTTTTAGTAAGCCACTGAGTGAACAGGTTAAAACAGATATAGCCAGTGTGCTAAACCAATATCCAGCACCGTTTTAATTTTTATGAGACCACGGATATCAGTCTGTGGCCTTTCTTAGACACGCTTGGAGGAAAAGATGACTGAACATTCGATGGCTAAATTTAACTGGCAAGACCCTTTGAACCTCGACGCTATGTTAAATGATGACGAGCGTCTGATTCGAGATACCGCCCATCAATATTGTCAGCAAAAGCTAATGCCCAGAATATTGCAAGGTAACCGACACGAATACTTTGATCGCGACATTATGTACGAAATGGGTGAGCTCGGGTTATTGGGTTGTACTTTGCCGCAACAATACGGATGCGCAGAGGTTAACCATGTCAGTTATGGTCTGTTAGCGAGAGAAGTCGAGCGGGTTGATAGCGGTTATCGTAGTGCAATGAGCGTGCAGTCATCTTTGGTCATGTATCCTATCTTTACTTTTGGAAGTGATGAGCAAAAACAGCGTTATTTGCCTAAACTGGCGAGCGGCCAATGGGTGGGATGTTTCGGTTTAACGGAGCCAAACTCCGGCTCAGATCCCGGAAGTATGCTAACCCGAGCAGAAGAGGTCGACGGTGGATATATCCTAAACGGTAGCAAGATGTGGATAACGAATTCACCGATAGCAGATGTCTTTGTCGTTTGGGGTAAGCTCAATGGGGTGATACGGGGATTCATTTTAGAAAAAGGCATGGTTGGATTGTCAGCTGCTAAAATCGAAGGTAAATTTTCGTTACGTGCATCTATTACCGGTGAAATCGTCATGCAAAGTGTTTTTGTCCCAACTGAAAATATTTTGCCACACGTACAAGGGTTAAAAGGGCCCTTTAGTTGTTTGAATAAGGCACGTTACGGAATAGCTTGGGGGAGTCTAGGCGCGGCAGAGTTTTGCTGGCATCAAGCTCGACAATACTGTTTAGACCGAGAGCAATTCTCCCGACCACTGGCAGCCAATCAATTGATCCAAAAGAAGCTTGCCGACATGCAAACTGAAATTTCGATCGGGTTGCTGGCTTGCCTACAAGCGGGCCGTTTATTAGATATAGATTCACTTGCTCCAGAAGCCATTTCGCTTATTAAACGTAATTCCTGCGGTAAGGCGCTTGAAATTGCACGTATGTCCCGGGACATGCACGGTGCAAACGGCATATCGGATGAGTTTCATATTATCCGTCACGTGCTCAACTTAGAAGCGGTAAATACCTATGAAGGTACTCACGATGTACATGCGCTTATTTTGGGCCGAGCGCAGACTGGTCTATCAGCGTTTGGTTAGTGGTTGTGGTTAAGTAGTCGCAAAACTGTGCAAAGGGTAATGGGCGACTAAATAAGTAGCCTTGGGCGAGGTTACAGTGATTTAACTGCAAGAAGTTACGCTGTAATTCGGTTTCTACACCCTCGGCAATGACGTTAAGCTTTAAACTATGAGCCATGGCTATTATGGCTAAAATAATGGCTTTATCATTCTCATCATTGACTAAATCTTGAATAAAAGAACGGTCAATTTTTATATGATCGATTGGTAGCTTCTTGAGATATGAAAGTGAGCTATACCCAGTACCGAAGTCGTCGATTGATACACTGACGCCCAGTTTTCTTACTTCGGTCAATAAGAACTGCACTTTATCGTAGTTATCAACTAACACACCTTCTGTGAGCTCAAGCTCCAATTGATCAGGTTGGATGTGGTTATTTTCAATTGATGTGCGAATAAAATCTAATAAATGTCTATCGCTTATCTGCCGGGGAGATAAATTCACTGACAGTTTACAGTTATGCCCTCTGTGATTAAGGGTGCTTATCATTTCACACGCCTTAGATATGACCCACTTGCCAATGGGAACGATCAAGCCTGTTTGCTCGGCAATAGGAATAAATTCGTCAGGGCCTATTTTTTCACCGTCTAAACGGTTCCAGCGCAATAATGCCTCGGCTTTACGAATAGTGCCGTTGGTAAGGTCGAGCATAGGTTGCAAAAACAACTCGAATTCATGATTGGTTATGGCATTTTGTAATGCATTTTCTAGCTCTATGATGCGCTGTGAAGCATCTTTGAGTTTTTGTGAATAAAACTGAACACTACTTTTTGCCGCTTTTTTGGCATTAAATACCGCAAGATCAGCAAATTTCATTAAGGTTTCGGCGTCGTCCGCATCCCGAGAGAAGCTGGCTGCACCGATATTTAAGCCGATTTCACAATGTGCGCCGTTAGGTAAATAGAAGGGTTGGGTTGCGGTTTCGATCAGAATGTGACCTAAATCGATACATTGCTGCTCGGTAACCGTTTTCTGACGAATAATGGCAAACTCCCCACCGCCGATGCGTGCGAGCATATCGCCGGCACTCACGTGTGGAGTAATGCGTTCAATCAACTCTTTGATGATTTGATCGCCTCTAGAATGGCCATGAATTTCGTTGATGCGCTTAAAATTCTTAATATCCAAATACAGCAGGTAAAATGGCATGGCATTATTGACCGATTGCTCGAGCTGCATCCAAAAATACTGGCGATTCGGGATATCGGTTAGGGCATCATAATGAGTGAGCTTTTCGTTGTTCTGTAATAGATGTTTAACCTGAGAAATATCGTTGACAATAAATATCCAGTGCGTGATTTGCTGGAAATCCGTTTTGACGGGATAAATAGCAAGTTTAAGCCATTTTCCATTTCCCGGCGGTTGCAGCCAAAATAGCTCGCCACTCCAGCGGCTTCCTGTACTGATCACTCTTTCAAACTCAGGATATTGCTTTTCAAATAACTGTAAAATAAGTTGATAAGGTTCGGTTTCTGCCGGAGCCAATTGGGTGTCAAACACACTGTAAAGCGCGGGATTCTGGCTAATCGGTTGCAGGTTGGGCGACAAAATAGCCACACCGACTTCGGTTTTTTCGATGACTTCAGTAATCGGTTGTTGAATATTTTTAAGGGTAGAGGATTGATTCAGTAATTCATCTAAACGTTGATGAATATACTCTTGTTGGGCGACGATTTTATCGTTAGATAACAACAGCTCACGAGCTGACTGTAAGGTTTTTTGGCGTTGCCTGAACAGATCGACCACATTGTCGATAACCAAATAAAAGTCGCCATTATCCATGGTGGCGTACGCATTTAACTTTAGTTCATGATCATTAATTTTTTCATTCCAAATACCTGATTCTATTTTTCCGTAATCGGCATATTCCCAAAACTCCTCTGCCTGCATTAAAAAGTCATCTAAAAATGGGTTGTCGCAAGGACTGGTAAAGCTCTTTTCTTGTCGCGCTTGGGGAAGCAATAAATCTATCCATTCATGCTCCGCATATACGGTTTCATAATGATCCGCATCGATTCGCTTAAATACACAACAATCGATGATCCCCAATGCTTTAAAAAGAGCGATATTCACTGTTCAGCCTCACTTAGTAACCTTTGAGCAAGTGTCGAAAATAATAGCTCTACGTTTGCTCCGCTTTTCGCGCTTGTATGGAAGGTGTGGCTAAATGGATGGGAAAGTTCAGCTAATTCATTATCGTCCCAGTGCCAAGTGCTGTCTAAATCAGTTTTATTAATCGCTAAAATGGTGGGCACATCTGATACATCACGGGCAAGCTTGAAAATTTCAATGCCTTCAATAAGAGATTGGGAACGTGTGTGATCGACGACTATGATGATTGCGGCAGCACCACGTATGTACTTGGGCTGAAAGCCGCAATAGCGGTCAATACCTTCAATGTCCCAAAGCATGAGCTGAACTGAGTCGCTCTGACACTCAACACATTTTTTATCAATCTTGACCCCGATAGAAGTAAGGTACTTATCAGAAAAAATCCCTTCTACAAATTGTTTTATGAGACTTGTTTTTCCCACTCCTGAGGCGCCTAGTAAGCATACTTTTTTTTGGATCATAATATATTGCTGTCCACTACTGCTGTGAGGCTTGGGTTGTTATTACGTTAAATAATACCTTGCGCGAACCATTACCCGCTGCAGGTACATCAATTATGCCAATACCAATGGCATTAAGTTTATCAGCTGGAATACCGTAACCTTGCAGGGCATTCTGAACCGCTTGGGCACGTTTGATGCTCAATACTTCATTATAGGACTGAGAGCCATTGGCGTCACTGGCACCAATAATAATAAAATTAATTTCAAGCTGGGCTTTATTTGCAAGGGTTAATAGCGATGTACCCTGGGAGGCGAGCACCCTAAGAGCTTTCTTTGCTAAAGGACTCAGTTGGGTGCTATTGCTAGCAAACTCCACTGATGTGCTATTGATTTGGCTAATTTTGAGATTAATGAGTGTCTTGATACTGGTATTATCATCGATATCTAAGTGTTCTGCGTCACTCACATCAATAGCGCCGAATACATCTTGTGTATCCGCCAAACCGGGTAATTTTGTCATGGCTGCTTTTAATTCATGTAACTGTTGTTGAGGTAGCTCGCCTGCTAGTGTGAACGTATCGCCCGTTCCGGTTAAGGTTACACTAGGATATTGCATTAAAAGCGATTTCACGCGTGCTTGTATAATGCTGCCCTCTAAGGATAAGTAAGATTTCTCGGTCAACCTGACGTCTTTTTCTGGGATGTTATTTTCATGCAGCCACAGGTTGATAGGTTGGGCGTGTGGGTCACGTAACACATCCAAAATAATATCTTGTATGCCGTATCTATGAACTCGAACGAGCATTATACCCGGTTGCTGATTGATCCCTTGGATCCGGTCAACATAGCTTTGTATCATCCATAACTTGTATGCGTAGTAACTAGTGCCAAAAGCAACCAGTAACAAAATGGCCCAAGCCATCCATGGTTTTGACTTTTTTAACTTGGCTGATTCTTTTAGTTCAGATACTAGGCAGTCCATCAATTGTTGATCGCAGTCTGCGAACGGGGATGCATCACCATTAAATTTCCCCAAAGAACCTTCGTATAGGCTATGAATTTCTTCTATGGTTAATTGCAACTGATCTGCGACTTTTTGTGGCATGTTGCCGGTCACCGCCGCGACCAAAACTGCGCTTGGACCCGCCTTTAACACTAGGGTGAAATCGTCCGTTTTAACAATATCCAAACCTTGCTCGTTGCCATCTATATTGGGCTTAAACGAGTCCGATACGAAATCATTGATGGCCGTTAACATCGAAGAAATAAGATCGGCATCTTCTGACGTTTGCTGGTTGTAGGACACACTGTTAAGCAGTAAACCGGTTTCCCGATGAATCAAAAACACTTGTTCAACACGATAGTTAAATGTTTGGCTGGCAACGTAGTTTGCATAGGGTACGCCTGCTTGGCGCGCTTTAAGGCGCCAAGTTAAACCCTTAATCGTCAGGCTATTTTCGAGTAATTGATTGGTGCGTTCGATAAATTCGCTTAAAAATGCGGTCACCGATTTACGCACGACACTGCCGACTATAGGGTATAAATAGCTGACAAATTGTTCTTTACGATTCGCGACTGAGTATTCCACTGATTTATCAACCAGGGGCGCCATGACCTTTTTGACACTCCCGTCTTTGTCTTGACGATCTTTGAGGGCTTCTGAAAACACCTCACCAACAATTTCTCTGGCCTTTGGACGTATGGCCTCAGTAATATGTTCGTTGTTTTTACCAAACAGAATCTGCCGCAATTCGTGAAGTTGCGGTTCATGTACAGACTCGTTATTACTTCCTTGGGTTGGCATGGCCGAGGTTACTCGTCATCGCCAGTTTCTAAGTTAGAGGCAACCGTTGCGAGTAACTTCGCCAGCGTTTTACGATCTGTCTTGGAAGAGTTCAGTTCATTGGAAACTTGAGTCAATTGCGCTAGTGCTTGCTTTAATTGTTCGGAAAACTTATTCGAAAGGGCATTCAAGTCATGATCAATGCGTTTATGTAATTCATCATTCTCTTGTTTACTCGCCGCTTCTGCCATTTCCAGTTCAGACGACAAATTTTTACTTAGGGTAAACAACTCATTTGCTTTGCTGTCTTGACCTTTGTCGGCATTAAGTAGCTTGTCTTCCAGTTGTTGCACGTGATGCTCAAGTGCACTCTGGAGTTGATTGAACTGCCGCGTGGTTTGTTGCTCAAGTTGTTTGAGCTGAGATTGAAGTGACTGCCCGAGTTGCGTCATTTTTTGCTCGAGGTCTTTTTGTGCATCCCCAAAAACGATCTGTCGAAGATGCGCTAATTCAGAGGTGGGTGATGATTTATCGTTTTTGTCTGGAGAATGCTTTTCTGTCATCTGAATATCCTTTTGGCAGTAACAATTTAAAGCTTAAATCTCTTATAACAATAAAGCGTTCTGCCTGATATATAAACACTTTTTTATCAAAAACTAAGCGTTTTGTACGAATAGTCATCAGTAAATAAACACCCTTGTCTGAACTCTAACGTTTACTAAGTGAATTAGGTACTATAGATGGGTAACCGTGAAATCGGATAAAAATAATTAAGGAGTCGGTTTGCAAGACGCTAACGAACAGAAAACTCAAACAAACCAAGACAGCCGTTCAGGGTGGTTTTCGAGGTTTTTGGCGACAGTTGAATGGTTAGGGAACTTACTCCCTCATCCCATTACGCTGTTCGCTTTATTGGCTATGTCGATAGTCATTATCAGTGGTATTTTAGGTTATTTTGACGTCAGTGTTGTCGACCCAAGACCCATTGACGCCAAGGGGCGAGCGCCCGATGGCATGATACAAGTAGTCTCGCTTTTTAATGCTCAGGGGCTGCAACGTATCGTTACCCATTTGGTCACTAACTTTACCGGATTTGCGCCACTTGGCACTGTCTTAGTTGCGCTACTTGGTGTGTCAGTAGCGGAACATTCTGGGCTACTGTCAACCGCGATGCGCGCTATGGTGATGAACGCATCGAAACGTATGGTAACTGTGGTTATCGTGTTGGCGGGTATTTTATCGAATACTGCATCTGAGCTGGGTTACGTGGTATTAATCCCTCTCGCGGCAATGATTTTTCATTCATTAGGTCGGCATCCGTTAGCGGGCTTAGCGGCTGCATTTGCGGGGGTTTCCGGTGGGTACAGTGCCAACTTATTATTAGGCACAGTGGATCCATTATTGTCAGGTATTACCGAAGCGGCCGCACACATGATCGATCAAGACTATGTCGTGGGCCCTGAAGTGAATTGGTACTTTATGTTTATCAGCACCTTTCTTATCGCGGGTTTAGGAGCGTTAGTCACTGAGAAAATCGTTGAACCGCGTTTAGGAAAGTATGATCCCAGTGAAGCGTCGATTGAATTGGGTAAGCAAGAGATGAGCGCCCCCAACGCTCAAGAAAAAAAGGCGTTACGTTGGGCAGGCGTTAGCTTCGTATTATTATGCGCGGTGTTAGCGTTAACCATAGTCCCAGAAAACGGCATTTTACGTCATCCTGAAACAGGTGCTGTGGCTGGTTCTCCTTTCCTTAAAGGGATCGTCGCGTTTATCTTTGTTACGTTCGCTATCCCAGGTTTTGTGTATGGGAAAATAGCAGGCACCATGAAAAATGATAAAGACGTTATTAATGCGATGTCTAAAAGCATGGGCGCCATGGGGTTGTATATTACTTTGGTATTCTTTGCTGCTCAATTTGTGGCCTTTTTTAATTGGACAAATTTAGGCACAGTACTCGCGGTAAAGGGCGCAGAACTTATTCAAACCATAGGATTAGATGGGCCCGGTGTGTTTATTTTCTTTATTTTAATGTGCGGTATGGTAAATCTATCGCTTGGCAGTGCATCTGCTCAGTGGGCGGTAACTGCACCAATCTTTGTGCCTATGTTAATGCTAGTGGGTTTTGCCCCAGAAGTGATTCAGGCTGCGTATCGAATTGGTGATTCAGTTACCAATGTGATTTCCCCTATGATGAGCTATTTTGGGCTGATATTGGCAATAGCGGCGCAATATAAGAAAGACCTCGGCATGGGGACGCTCATTGCAACTATGCTGCCCTATAGCCTCGTATTTATGGTGGGTTGGACGGTGTTATTCTATCTTTGGGTGTTTATTTTGGGTATGCCAGTCGGACCCGGTGCCGACACTTATTACCCAGGTTAGCGAATGAAATAGCGATGCAACAAGTCCGATTGAGATTTTACCGCGTACTTGTTGCATTGATTTTTGAAAAACGAAGTTGAGTGTACGAATGAAATATCGCACTAATGGCACATTTTCCCATGAGCAAGAAGATAAGATTGGAGTTTTGATTACCAACTTAGGTACTCCTGAAGCCCCTGAGAAAGGGGCCTTAAAACGTTATCTTAAAGAGTTTTTGTCAGACCCTCGTGTCGTTGAAGTGCCTAAGTTTATCTGGTGGATGATCCTGAATTTGGTGATCTTGAATATACGCCCTAGGCGCTCCGCACATGCGTATAGTACGGTATGGACGGAGCGAGGTTCGCCGTTGATGTTCCATACACAAGATCAGGCCGATGCGCTTGCCCTTAGTATGAAACAAAGGTATGGCGACAAAGTGGTGGTAGATTTTGCCATGCGTTATGGCTCGCCTTCGATTGAGTCTGTCACCCAAACGTTACTTGAAAAAGGCGTGCGTCAATTACTCGTGCTGCCGCTATATCCGCAATATAGTGGTTCAACGAGCGGTTCGACGTTTGATGCACTTGGTCAGGCGTTAAAGAAAATACGCTGGCTGCCAGATGTGCGTTTCATCAGCCATTATCACGATTTTACCCCATACATAGACGCGCTGGCTAAACGTATTGAGTTACACTGGCAAACACATGGCCGTGCTGACAAGATTATATTTACTTATCACGGGATCCCTAAACGTTACCTTACCGCAGGCGACCCTTATCATTGTGAGTGCTATAAAACCTCCCGCCTACTGGCACAAAAGCTAGGATTAACAAAAGAGGAATACATGGTGACCTTTCAGTCTCGTTTTGGCAGGGAAGAGTGGCTACAGCCCTACACGGATCACACGTTAAAAGCGTTACCAGGCCAAGGCGTAAAGTCGGTACAGATGGTGTGTCCCGGATTCTCAGCGGATTGCTTAGAGACGATAGAAGAAATCGGTATTGAAAATTGTGATTACTTTCTCGAAGCCGGGGGAGAGCGTTACGAATATATAGAGGCATTAAATGCGCATCCGGAGCATATAGCAGCCTTGAGTGAGCTTATTGCGCGCAACCTTAGTGGATGGGATTTGCCTAAACGTAGCGGACTATTAAGTGCTCAGTTAGCGTCAGAGCTTGGAAGGGGTAAATAATGTCATCATCTGAACTCAAAGCTCCTGACGCATTGCGTAAAGCACAGAAAATGGCACACCTGCTCGATTCCGCTATTGGCATACCTTTTACCAAAATTCGTTTCGGGTTAGACAGTATTTTGGGCTTGGTGCCTGGTTTGGGCGATCTTGTTGGCGTGGCATTATCGGCGCATATTATTCGCTTGGCGGCGCAGGTCGGCGCACCCTTATCATTACGTATTACGATGATCCGTAACGCCATTTTTGATTTTTTAATTGGCTTAATCCCGTTTATTGGTGATATTAGTGATATCTTTTATAAAGCGAATCGCAAAAATATTCGTTTATTGGAATCTTGGTGGGTTAACACCCATCATGAACAAATTTCAAAACAGGCCGCTGGGCACTTAGCTGAGTGGCAAAAATCGACAGAACCGGGTAAGTACGACTAAAGTTAGCTCGTTTTTGAGCCTTAAGCGTCAAAAAACCGCCTTTTGTCTAATGTCAAAGCAACACTGTAATATCTAACATTAACTTATGAACACATGTTCTTGTTAGGGAATAGCGTTGCAGTATATGACTGTATCTCTCTGATACGACTTTTATACTTTGCATTAGTGGGACATATTTTTTATGACGAAAATGGTTAAGTTTGTTTGGGCTTTATGTTGCTACTTTGGCTTCGCTGCCAATCTTTTGGCAGCACAGACACTGTCGGTTGCTGTACTGACAACAAATGAGCAGCAAAGTGAAGTGTATCGTCAGGTTTTTGCTGATTTCGAAAAACAAAGCAATCGTTATCGCATTCAGCTGGCGTTTTATAGCGACAGCGACTTTAAACGCTTGTTACCTAATTGGCTTGAGTCTGGTGAGCATGATTTGCTCTACTGGCAAGGTGGCGAACGTCTGCAAACTCTGATTCAGCAGGACGTTATTCAACCTATAAATACTTTGCTGACTAAAGCGGAGTTACAAAATTCCATTCAACCTGCAGTCCTTAACAGCGTATCCACGGAAACCGGTACTTATGCTTTACCTTTGTCCCAGTATGGTTGGGGCTTTTATTACAACAAATCGATGTTCGAAGAGTTACAGGTTAGCCCCCCTAAAAATTGGCAAGAGTTCGTCGCCTTATGTCAGCACATCAAAAGCCAAGGGGCTAGCCCCTTGGTGCAAGCCGTCCAAGAAGGTTGGCCGGTATTGGCTTGGCTAGATTATTTATCACTGGATATTGGCGGCACAGCTTATCGTCAGCAATTGATTGACGGTGAAAGTGGAAACACTCCGCTGACAGGCAAACTAGTGGCACGGTTTAAGCAATTATTAGGGCAAGAACTATTTTTTGCCCCTGAGCGGCTTTGGAGTTGGCAACAAGCATTGCAAGCCGTGGAACGAAACCAAGTGGCCATGACATTAACAGGGCAATTCTCCGAAGCGAGTATCGAGCCCTCGAGCGCAAGTAACATTGGCTTTTTTCCTTTTCCTAGACAAAATAACGCCAACAAAGGTGAAATTGCACCTTTGGAGGTATGGGTGGTTCCGCGCTCAGCCAAGAGCAAGAATGAACTGACAGATTTACTCAGGTATTTATTGGCGAATGATGCATCTATGGCAATCGAGTTAGGTGCTCTACCGGTTACCACAGATAGTTTTACGCAACAGTTACCTAATGAACGGATGAAAATTTCCGCAGCATCTTTGCAAGAAGCTACTGAGTTAGTGCAGTTTTTCGACCGCGACGCCAATCCCGAGTTGGCAAAAAATGCGGCCCGTAGCCTCGCCATGAGTATTCGTGATGATGCTTCCACGGCGTTGACTGATGGTCTGATTGAAGGAATGGATGTTGTCTACGAGCTCAATATCGAGCCGGATTCTGCTCCTTTGCCGCAATTGTATTTTGCCTCGATTACTGGGTTGAAAGAGTCCTATTTTGCGTCGAACCTTATGCAAGAAATTTATCAGCAACTGGGTTACGAAATCTCGGTTACACGATTTGCCACGGTCGAAGCATCTCTTAACTCCTATCGTTTTGGTGGTGATGGTGAACTGATGCGAGTCGATGCATACAAAAAATTAGCGCCAGGACTCGAACAGATCCCAGAGCCTTTGGCGAATGTCGCGTTCTATCTGGTGTGTAAAGACTTAGAAATGTGCGCAAGTAGTCTGCCAAGAGGCAGCGAGGTGTTCGTAGTCAATGATTTGCTGGTGGTTAAAACCTGGGCAGATGAAAATCACCTCGTTACTAAGCGTTACGATTCGATTGAAGCCTTGTTTGATGCCTTTAATAAAAGTGATAAAGGTCTATTAGTACTGGGCGCTAGTGAGATCATTGATAACAGCACTATGTTAACAGATAGCACTTACAGGACAATTATCTCTGTACCGCTTTATCACTATGTGCATAATAAACATCAGGAATTAGTTCCTTTGTTAAACAAAGCACTCAAACAATATAAAACCACCCAGCAGTACCAAGCGCTCAAACATCGCTACTGGTTACAGCATAACTGATTAAATGTGTTCATTGCCCAGTGCAGCAACTGACACTGGAGAATGATATTGAAAATATATGAAACCAAAACTGCCCCGACTCCACGTAGAGTGCGTTTTTTTCTTGCCGAAAAAAATATTCCTATGGATTATGTTCAAGTGGATATTGAAGGTGGTGAAAACCTAAGCCCCGCTATGCGCGCTCGTAATCCCGTGGCAAAGGTGCCCGTGTTAGAGCTGGATGACGGCACCTGTATTAACGAATCTGTTTCTATTTGTCGTTATTTCGAAGAGTTACACCCAGAAAAACCATTAATGGGAACGACACCACTCGAAAAAGCCCAAATTGATATGTGGCAACGTCAGGTCGAATTTGGCCTATTTATGCAGATCGGTATGTGCTTTCAACATTCAACCGGTTACTTCAAAGATCGCATGACCCCTGTAGCGGAATACGGAAAAGTAGCGGGTCAAGACGCAATAAAATTTCTTGAAATTTTGAATGCCAGATTAGCCAATAATGAATATATTGCTGGAGGAAGTTTCAGTATCGCTGATATTACCGCTGTGTGTGCGATTGATTTCGGTCGCGTGGTGAAAGTGTATATTGCACCTGAGCAAACTCATTTGCAGCGTTGGTATGATGCGATTAGCGCACGCCCAGCCGCCAAAGCGTAAAAGGAAATTACATGTTTGATTTATATACTTCATCCACACCGAATGGCTGGAAAGCGTCCGTCGCCCTTGAAGAGATGCAGCTACCTTACGAAGTACACAGTATCAATTTAATGGAACAAGAGCAGAAAAGCCGCGCATTTTTAGCACGCAACCCCAACGGCAGAATTCCGGTGTTAGTCGATAGGGAGGAAGATAATTTCGCTGTGTTTGAGTCTGGGGCAATCATGCTGTATTTAGCTGAGAAAACCGGTCAGTTTATACCCAGTGATGCAAAAGGTCGTTCTCAAGTCATTCAATGGCTGATGTTCCAAATGGGTGGCGTCGGGCCCATGATGGGACAAGCCAATGTATTTTATCGCTATTTTCCAGAGAAAATTCAGCCTGCCATTGACCGTTATCAAAAAGAAGGTCGAAGGTTGTTTGAAGTGCTGGATAAGCAATTAGCGAAACATGAGTACTTGGCAGGTGATTACAGTATTGCTGATATGGCGAATTGGTGTTGGGTACGTACTTATGAATGGTCTGGTGTGGATATATCAGGCCTAGATAGTTTAGTGCGATGGAAAAATAGCATCGAAGCTAGGCCACTGGCGCGCAAGGGCACACAAGTGCCAGATAAAATAGACAAAGACAAGTTAGTCGCAGGAGCGCAAACGATTGTTACGCGTTAGTTTTTCTTGCTTTGAGAACATTCAAAACCGAGGGCGTGGCATTGTCTAAGCTGCGCTCGTGCTTTGCCATCACCAGCTTTGGTATTTACAAACACTGGGATGAAAATGACAAAGCCCTGCCAAAGATCAAAACCTTCACTACGGATATCCCTGCTGAATTAGATATTGAATTCGGCTTTATTATTAATTGTAAAAAAGCCAAGGGCAAAAAGCTGACTTACTGCATTTACCATCCAGATATTCCTGATGAATCAGGACGCATCATGGCGCCATTTTCCGGAGACGTTTATGTGGCGAACAATGATTGGGATTTTTATCTCGGGGATACGATTTGGCCGCCCCGTGATAACAAAGTGGGTGACTGGCGAATGACGATAGAGTTGGCGGGTGAAGTGTTAGCTGAGAAAACCTTTAGTGTGTTGGTTGAGCACGGAGACGGGGAAATTCAGTTTTGGAAGCACAGGGGATACTAAACATCATTGATGTGCAGACTGAGGGGTTTGAACCTGAAAGATGCCTATAACAACCGAGATTTTTTCTGTTTGTACATGTTTGCGTCTGCTGAACTGGCTAAATGCTCACGTTTTCTGCCGTCTTGCGGGTAGATAGCAAACCCGATGCTCGCAGACAAGGTGATATTATGGCCACCGATTTGCATTGGCTTTTCAAATGAGTCGTTGAGCTTGGCTATGACTAACTCAACGTCACTTTGACTATGGATATTAACCAGCAAAAGGGTGAATTCGTCACCTCCTATGCGCCCGACTGTGTCCGATTCTCTTGTCGATGACTTTAGACGTTTACTAAATTCCACTAACACTCTATCTCCTACTTCATGTCCAAGAGTGTCGTTGATCATTTTAAATTTATTTAAATCAATGTAGAGCAATGCCAGTTGCTGATTATCGCGATGAGCCTGTTTTAAGGCAAATTCCAAGCGCACATTAAATAACGAGCGATTAGCCAGATTGGTCAATGCATCATGGCTGGCTAAGTGTAGTAGGCGCGTTTCCGCTTGTTTTCGGGTAATGGCATTGGCAATTTGCACTGATACGAAATGTAATAGTTGTTCACTTTGCTCGTTATAATCATTGCGGTCACTGGGTTGTTGTATAACTAAAGCGCCTATGACTTTGTCAGCGGATATCAGTGGCACACCTAACCAATCCATTTCAACCAACTTATTTGGTGGTAACTGGCTATCTGAAGCGCCGCTTTGTGTGCCATGCATGAGCAATGATTTGCCCGCTAATATGACCTTACCCAAAGGTTCATGGGTGACTAATTCACGATCGTGATAACGACGCTTTAATTGATCGACATAATAAGGAAAGGTTAATTGATTGTTTGTGGCCTGATATAACGCCACACAAAAGCTTTCCGCGGGCAATAAGGTGGTGATAATTTGATGAATCTGTTGATACAGCGCCGTTAAGTTAGCAGCGGTATGTGCCGCCTCTGATATATCATATAGGGCTTTTTGCTGGCGTTCGGCACGTCTCAGTGGCGTTACATCCCGGGCGACAGCCAGACGCAAGCCTTCAGATTCTGACCATGATGCAGACCACATAACGTCAATTAGATGGCCATTTTTATGAATATAACGGTTCTCGAAATGAGGGATGGGTTCACCGGACATGACTTTTTGTGCCGTATTAAGTGTCAATTCTCGGTCAGCGGGATAAACAAGCTGTATCATGGGCGTACCAAGCAATTCTTTCGCGGTATAACCAAACACGCGTTCACTGGCGGCATTTACAAAAACAAAACGGCCTTGGGTGTCAACCACACAAACCGCATCAAGGAGTAAATCTAAGAACTTAGGCAGCAATAGCTGAATATCTTTGCGCATTTATCAGCATCTGACATGGGTAATTGTTGCCTAATTCTATCATCATAGACGGCCTAAGCAGCAAGAAAATCGCTGATTATCCTGCACAAACAAAAAGGCCTAATTTCGATTATGCACCGAAATTAGGCCTTGATTATATCTTAACTAAGTACCTTGTATCGAAAGGTCCTTATGACGAACGCTTATTCGCTATTGAGGTTTGCCTGTTTCACTCTTCATGTATTTAAAGAAGTCACTGTCAGGTTCAAGCACGATAACGTCTTGCTTATCGCTGAAACTATTTTTATAGGCATCCATACTACGAAGAAAGTTATAAAACTCCGCATCTTTCGTATAGGTTTTTGCGTATATTTCAGCCGCTTTTGCATCACCTTCGCCACGTAATTTACGGGCATTACGCTCAGCATCTGCCAGCATTACGGTTACCTTGGCATCCATGTTTGCTTTGATGAATTCAGCTTTCTCTTTACCTTCTGAGCGGTGTTCACGGGCAACCGCATCACGCTCCGTGCGCATACGTTGGAAAATATAGTTACGTACTTCTAACGGTAAATTGATTTGCTTAACACGAACATCGACAATTTCAATGCCTAATTCATCTGAACTATCAGAGGCTTGAGCCATCGCATCGTCCATTAACTCTGAGCGTTCACCGGAGACGATCTGTGAAATGGTACGAGTACCAAATTCAGAGCGTAATCCGTTATTCACCTTTTGTTGAAGTAAGACTTCTGCATTGTCTTTAAAGCCACCAGTTGCCAAGTAATATTTAGCAAAATCTTCGATTTTCCACTTTACGTATAAATCAACGATTAAGTCTTTTTTCTCAGACGTAACGAAACGGTCAGCGACTTCATCTAAAGTTTGAATTCGCGCATCTAATTTAATAACACGATCGATAACGGGTAGCTTAAAATGTAGGCCAGGTTCAAAAACCACTGTTTCTTGGTTGGCGTTATCACGTTGCACTTTACCAAATTGTATAACGATGGCCTTTTCACCTTCGTCGACCACAAATAATGAACTGAGTACAAGTGCGCCCAGGGCGATAATGATGACTACTATAAAATTCTTCATCGCTTAGTTTCTCCCACTGCGTAAACGGTCGCTACGGATACCGGTATCTTGTGGACCATTTTCTGCTGCAGGATCCTGATTACGTAAACCTTCTAACGTTCTTCGATTGGTCGAAGGTGCGTTGCTGGTATTTTGTCTTTCCAATATTTTGTCCAATGGTAAATACAACATGTTACCGCTGCCTTTGGTATCGACGAGAATTTTGCTGGTATTGGCGTACACCGATTCCAGTGTTTCAAGATAGATACGGCTGCGAGTGACTTTTGGTGCCGCTTGGTATTGTGGCAACAACTCTTCAAAGCGGGCGATTTCACCTTGTGCTTTTAAGATTGATTGCTCTTTATAGGCTTGCGCTTCTTCTGCCATACGATTGACCTGACCACGTGCACGGGGCTCAATTTCACGAGAATAAGCTTCGGCTTCATTAATAAAACGTTGCTCATCTTCTTGTGCCGCAATGGCATCATCGAACGCGGCTTTAACTTCTTCCGGCGGACGTGCATCTTTAAAGTTCATATCAACGATAGAGATCCCCATGTCATACGGTTCAAGGATTGCTTGTAACTCTTCGCGTACATTTTGACGAGCAACTTCACGACCGCTGGTTAAAACGTCGTCCATTTTAGAATGACCGACTACATAACGAATGGCACTATCAAATGCCTGACTCAAACTCGTTTCAGGACTAGTGACAGAGAAGCTGTATTTGTAGGGTTCAAGAATACGATACTGTACTTCCATTTCTACACGCACGACGTTTTCGTCTTCGGTCAACATTGAGCCAGAAGAAGGTAGTGAGCGAACCGTTTGCACGTCTACGGGTAAGACTGAGTCGATAAAAGTAGGTTTCCAACGCAAACCAGGTTCAACAAAGTGGCTAAATTCGCCGAAACGTAATACTACGCCGCGCTCTGCTTCACGAATGGTGTAAAAACCACTGATAAACCAAACGATAACCAATAGGCCGACAACTAAACTAATGCCTAAACCGAAGCCTTTACCATCAGAAGAACCGCCCTTTCCGCCACCAAATTTACCGAATTTGTTTAAGATATTCTTAAACACTTCGTCCAAGTCAGGTGGGCCTTGATCGCGACCACCGCGGTTTTTCCACGGATCATTGTTATTACCGCCGGGCTCATTCCAAGCCATCATTACTCTCCAAATAGTTAATCATGTGTATTCTGTTAAAAAATTCAGTGCGACTACGCTTCTATGTTTTCGATTATCAAAGCGTCTAAGTCTGCCTCTGAGTGCTTGGCCAAACGTTGCCAATCTGCAAATGGCATATGTATCTCTACTAACCAGTCTCCATTGTCAGCGTAAGATTCTTCAGAGATGCAGTTTAAATTAAACAAATCACCCCGTAGTTTACCTTCTTGTGGTGGAATGCGTAACTGATGGCGAACCATATTTTGAGCAAGGCATTCGCTCAGGGCTTCGAACAATAATTCCGTGCCTAAGCCTTGCTGGGCCGACATCCAGACTCTTGTTGGTAGGCCATTTTCATCTCGATCGATCCTTGGCTCAACACCATCCATGCGGTCGATCTTGTTACAAATCATTAATTGCGGTATTTCGTCTGAGTCTATTTCGTCTAATACCTCGTTCACTTGGTCGATATTCTCACGAAATTGTTCGTCGGAATAGTCAACCACGTGGAGTAATAAATCAGCCTGTTGCGTTTCTTGTAGCGTTGCCTTAAACGCAGCGACTAAGTCATGGGGTAGATGACGAATAAAACCCACGGTGTCAGCCAGAATCGCGGGGCCAACATCTTGTAATTCAATGCGCCTGAGAGTGGGGTCCAGGGTCGCAAACAGTTGATCAGCTGCATAAACGTCTGACTGCGTGATGGTATTAAATAAGGTTGATTTTCCTGCGTTGGTATAGCCCACTAGCGCCAGCGTAGGGATCTCAGCTCGAATTCGTGCTCGGCGACCTTGTTCGCGCTGCTTCTGTACTTTACGCAAGCGCGCTTGAATGCTCTTAATTCGAGCACGCAACAAACGTCGATCTGTTTCTAGTTGAGTTTCACCGGGTCCACGTAAACCAATCCCACCTTTTTGTCTCTCAAGGTGGGTCCAACCGCGAATAAGTCGAGTAGAGATGTGTTTAAGCTGAGCGAGCTCAACTTGTAGCTTACCTTCATGGGTACGTGCACGTTGGGCAAATATATCCAAAATTAATCCGGTGCGATCTAACACACGGCATTTACATAGTTGCTCTAAGTTACGTTCTTGAGATGGCGATAAGCTGTGGTTAAAAATAACCACATCAGCTTCAGATGCGCGTACGGTATTCGCTATTTCTTCAGCCTTACCGCTGCCAACAAAATAACGGGTATGCGGAGCGCTACGGCTACCTGTTACGACATCAACCGCATTCACTCCTGCAGACGTGGCTAACAATTGAAGTTCTAGTAGATCTTCTTTGCTGCTGTCATCAGAAAAATCTATATGTACTAATACAGCCTGTTCGCCTGCTTCATAACGATCAAACAAGCCGTTCTCCTGGGACCTTCACTAACTATTGATTCTCGTCAGCATCCGCATGAGGATTAGTAGCAGCAATCGGTAACGCCCGTGAAGGAACGACGGTAGAAATTGCGTGCTTATATACCATTTGGCTGACGGTGTTTTTAAGCAAAATGACAAATTGGTCAAATGACTCAACCTGACCCTGCAATTTAATCCCGTTAACAAGATAAATTGATACAGGAATACGCTCTTTGCGCAGCGCATTTAAAAATGGGTCTTGTAAAGACTGCCCTTTAGCCATCATCTATCCTTTATTTTTATGATCAAAATTGCCTTTTTACCCAGTATACAGAAATAAAAAAGGCTGTATAGCTCACGGCTCACGGACGAATTCTGCTGAGTTTCATCACATTAGTCAAATTGTCTTTTGAAAAGGTATCTAACCAATGTAAATTTTGCCAACTGCGCAACCAAGTTAATTGGCGTTTTGCTAGTTGTCTGGTAGCCGCGAGGCCTTTTTCACGCATTTCTTGGTAAGTATTTTCACCGTTTAGATATTGCCACATTTGCCGATACCCCACACAACGCATAGACGGCAAATCTAAGTGTAAATCTTCCCGCGCTTTTAGTCCTAATACTTCCTCTTCGAAGCCTGATTGCAACATGATGTCAAAGCGCTGAGCTATTCTATCGTGCAATACTTTTCTGTCATTAGGCGCTATCGCGAATTGCGAAAAATGATATGGGGCCGAAGGTTGTTTATTTAAACTCAGTTCGGTCATTGATTTACCGCTAATTCGATAAATTTCCAATGCCCGGGCCAAGCGCTGGGGGTCATTTGGGTGAATACGCTTAGCTGAAACGGGGTCTATCGCTTGCAGTGACTGATGTAGGGCTTGCCAACCGAATTCGGCGGCTTGCTTTTCAATTTCTGCTCTGACCAGTGGGTCCGCTGTGGGTAAAGTGGATAAACCCTCTGTTAATGCCTTGTAATACATCATAGTGCCGCCCACCAATAATGGAATTCGACCGCGTTGAGTAATCTCGTGCATGGCAGATAAGGCATCGTTTCTGAATTCAGCCACGGAATAACTTTGTGCTGGATCAAGAATATCAATTAGCCGATGGGGAGCTTGAGCTAACTCTTGAGCACTGGGTTTCGCCGTACCGATATTCATGTCCCGATAAATTAAGGCCGAATCAACACTGATGATCTCGCAAGGTAATGCTTGGCAAAGCTCGATTGCTAAGGCCGTTTTACCCGAAGCGGTGGGGCCCATCAATAAAATAGCGGGCGGTAAATCTTGTTTATCAGTGTTGTTGTTCAACATGGCGGTTTATCATTTGGCCTAAGGGTAACAGTATGGCGGTATTCATCAGATTACCTAGTGCTTGAGGATACGCATTTAGCTCGCTCCACATGTGTTGAACTTGAAGTGGGGCAAGTTTTACTGAATGCAATGCAATGCAGCGAAATAAATGTGCTTGCAAGCGATGGGCATCATCGGTTGGTGCATCTAATAAAAGTGGCAATATGTTCGCCCAAGGTAGCTGGCGCATACCCGAGGGGACTTTACGTAAGATAATACGCTTTTGGCTCCAGCCAATGTCTATTCTGTTGTGTAACAGTGGTTCATATAATAACTGAGCGCGCTTAAGCTGAGCGGGTTCTGCAGCAACCGATACTGGCATCAACAAAGGCTGAGCAATGGTGTTTTGCTCATCAAACGATAGACTAAGATGGACTGCCACAATATCGCATACGGCAATAACATAGTGTTTATCGTTATGCAGCATCAAAAAGTTATCTTCGTCCACGGGCATACAATATGGATCTTGAGGTAACGAATTGGGGGACAGCGAATTCGTTACCTCTTGGGTGTTCATGAGTTGTTGATAACCTTTAATTGCTTGAGCTGAAATATTATTGCCTGAACTGCGGGCTTTGTGACCTCGGAAACTTTGATTGAACGCATGACCGCCCACATCAGAGGGTGCACTCACGGTATCTTGTTTTGAGTGGTCACCATGGCCGCTTAACTTGGTTGCTGATTGGCCAGTGGCGGACGGCTCCTGCACAAACTGATTACTCGGCATATTTGGCTGATCGGTTGGTGCCTGCTGCAATGGCGAGATGTAATCGTGCTGGGGTGCGACTTCATCTAACTCGCTGGGACCAGTTTGCATCGGCGAGGTACTAAAATATTGGTTTATGCCCTCGCCAATAGCGCGGAAAATAAAGTCATGGACTAAGCGCGCTTGATGAAAGCGCACTTCATGTTTCGCGGGATGCACGTTTACGTCCACTTCGTGATGGGGCAGGGTCAGGTACAACACATAGTTTGGCGTAGAATCGGGGTGGATCACTCCTTCAAACGCTTGCCGAATGGCATGATTGATAAGTTTGTCACGCATCATACGACCGTTCACGTAGAAATACTGTACATCTGCTTGTTTAATTGACACGTCAGGTGGGGCAACCCAGCCAATCAGTTGCATTTCTTGGTAATGGCTGTCTAAGGCAATGGCGCTTCGGGCGAAGTCTTTATTACAAATGGCCGCTAAACGTTTGATATGGTCAGTCTGGGCTGTCAGAGCAGGGTACTTACGCAGTAACTTACCATTGTGTTTTAGGCTGAAACTCACATCAAAACGGCTAAGTGAAATTCGTCTTATCACTTCATCTATATGGTTAAACTCGGTTTTCTCTGCACGTAAAAATTTACGCCTAGCGGGGGTATTGAAAAACAGATCAAGCACTTCCACGCTACTGCCGTCTGGATGGGCAACGGGGTTGAGTTGTACTTGCATGTCTCGGCCATGGGCATGGGCTTGCCAGGCTTGTTGCTGGGACTTTGGTTTTGAGGTGAGCGTTAAGCGAGCTACTGAGCTGATGCTGGCAAGCGCTTCACCACGAAAACCTAAACTGTGAATATGTTCTAAATCATCTAACGAACTAATTTTGCTGGTGGCATGACGACTCAGCGCCAGCGCCAGTTGGTCTTTTTCAATTCCCCCCCCGTTGTCGCGAATGCAGATTCTTTTATGGCCGCCTTTGTCTATCTCGATATCAATTTGATTAGCGCCAGAATCCAAACTGTTTTCCACTAGCTCTTTAACGACGGACGCAGGGCGTTCGACCACTTCGCCAGCGGCGATCTGGTTAGCAAGTTGGGCAGGTAAAATACGAATGGTTGCGCTGACGGCTGACAAAAAATGACCTTTTATAAATGGATATCTGAAAGTAACGCTATTGTATAACGGACTAAGTGCGAGGAATAGTCAGGACTTGGCCGATCTGTACCACATCGGAATTCATGTTATTGGCTGCTTTGATGGCACCCACATTGACATTGTAGCGCTGGGCCAGTAACGACAGGCTTTCGCCGCTGCGAACTCTGTGTGTTCGATTATGACGGTTTTGCTTGGCCCACAACGAATCATCCGGAGGAGATTCCGTGAAATGGCTTTTGACTGCACTGAAAATAGATTGAGCCAGTTGCTGGCGAAATTGCGACCAGTTTAAGTTTTTCTCTTCAGTGGGATTGGATATAAATCCCGTCTCTACCAAGATAGATGGAATATCTGGAGCGGTTAATACCGCCAAACTGGCTGCTTGAGGGATTTTCTTGTGCATTTTGGTAATGCTGCGCAACTTAGTGATCACTTTACGGCTCAAATCATAGCTGGTGGTAAGTGAGTGATCCATAGACATATCTAACAAGGCTTGCGTCAAATAGCGTTCGCTCGCGGTATCTTGTATCACTTCTGCTGCACCGCCTAGCAATTCTGAATGGCGTTCCGATTTCTCCATCCAGCGGCCGAGTTCTGAATTCGCTCTACGCATGGACAATACCCAGACGGACGCACCACGGGGTTGCGGTGTGGTGAAGGCATCAGCGTGAATAGAAATCAACAAATCCGCTTTGTGTTTACGGGCAATGTCCGGACGCTTATTGGGAGAGATATAATAATCCCCTGAGCGTGTCATAACGGCCTTCATGCCGGGTTCTGCATCAATTAGTTTTGCTAAGCGCTGAGCCACATTTAAAGTAATATTTTTTTCAAATGTACCGCCGCGACCAATCGAACCTGGGTCTTCACCGCCATGACCCGCATCAAGCACTATGACGATGTCGCGGGACTGCTGAGATCTATTATCTTTAACTACAGTCGGCGCGCTTTGTGGTGCGTTCTTATCATCTAAGTCGATCACTAAGCGATTACGATAGGGTTCGGTTGGTGGCAATGCGAAAAGTGTACTGTCGAGCTTGCTACTGAGCTCAATCACCACGCGTATGGCATTTCTATCTTTAGCTGAGCTATAGCGCAATTTTTTGACTAGCGGACTTTTACTAGCGAGTGTAGCAAAGTCGAAGTTCTTTTCAGTGTTGGCTAAGTCAATGACTAAGCGCTCAGGATTATGCAAGGTGAAATAGCTGTATTCAGGGGTATCTTCAAGATCAAAAACGATACGAGTACTACCAGGAGAGGGCCAAATCCGCACACTATCAATGGCATTTTTGGCATAACTCACAGGAACGGCTAAGAGCAGCATAATGCCGAGGAAGCCTGTTGATGTCATTTGCCAAAGATACTTCATTTTTGGGCTAAATCGCTCAGTAGTTGTTGTCCGTATTCGTTATTTGCTTGCACTGTTAACGAACGACTATGGTCAATAAATTCAATACTAATGTGTAAATCTGCTGCTGCCAATAGGCCGTGGCCTTTATCTGGCCATTCAATTAAACAGATGCAATCATCGTCGAAGTAATCCCGTATGCCGATGAATTCTAGTTCTTCCGGATCTGACAGGCGATAAAGATCGAAGTGAAATATGCGCCAATTCTTGATTTCATAGGGCTCAACAAGCGTATAAGTAGGGCTTTTTACTCGCCCAACGTAGCCTAGACCATGAATAAAGCCCCGACAAAAGGAGGTTTTGCCAGCACCAAGATCCCCTTCAAGATAAATAACCGTTGCTGTGCTGCAAAGTGCCGCAAGCTTGGCGGCCAATTCAGTGGTGGCTTGTTCATCCGCCAAGTAAAAAGAATGCTTCATGTGGGATTAACTAATACTCGTAAAGGTTCAAATAAATCGCTGGCAAGCATACCACGTTGACCATATTGTTGGGCAACCTTATCCGCTGCGCTGGCGTGTAAGCACACGCCGTATAATGCGGCTTGGGTTGCACGCATGCCTTGCGCAAGTAGTGCGGCAATTATACCCGTTAGTGTATCGCCCATGCCAGCCGTAGCCATGCCTGGGTTGCCGTCTGTACAAATCCAACTGTGTTCAGTGTTGCAGATAATACTGCCGGCTCCTTTAAGTACACAAGTAGTATTGTATCGTTTAGCTAATGACTGTGCTGCTTTGAGGCGATCTTGCTCTATCTCGGGGACAGTGCAATTCAACAGGCGCGCAGCTTCACCAGGGTGTGGTGTTATCACGCTGCGCTTGGGGCAAAGCAGGGTATTAGCGTGACGACTCGAATCGGCGAGCAAATTCAGCCCGTCGGCGTCGATGACACAGGGCAACTTATTTGATTCAAGGTGCGACATTAGCTGGCTGAATGTCCCTGTCGCCCAATCATCTGTTCCCAGCCCTGGACCAATTGCTAAGCAAGATGACCAATTCAAGTGTGTACTTAATTGTTCACTGGCTAACATCAGTTCAGGGCGACCCATTGAAATACTTAACCGGCTATCTGTGTGGCAATAAGCACGCACTAATGCCGCCCCCGTACGTAGGGCGGCTTCGCTGGTCAAACGCAATGAACCAGGCATGTCAGCGTTGGCGCCTACCGTGAGCAGGCGGCCAAAATGACCTTTATGGGCGTTCGATTGGCGCTTTCTAAGAGCGGGTAATTGGGCATAGTTAACTAAAAAAGCGCAAGGCTGAGTAAGGGTATTAAATGCCTGAGCAATGTCTAGATCGTCAAATATGAGCTTACCGCAGTAGGTTTTCCCTTGTCCGGTGAGCATACCGAGCTTTTTGGCAACTAAGGTGACAGTGCAGTCGGCATACACACACACACCGAGTGGCGCCCCTGTGTCTGCGTCCAAACCCGATGGCACATCGATACTCAATACCGGTAGGTCGATTCCGTTAACGGTCTTAATCAGAGCAGCGGCATCGTCTCTAACGGTTTCTTTTAGCCCAGTGCCCAAAATACCATCCACGATGACATCAAAATGCTGAAAATCTAATTCCTGCCAAGGACGAATTTCACCGCCGTCCGCTAGCCAACTCTGCTGCGCCGTGAAAGCATCGCCCGTGAGCGGTTTTGCTGGGTTGAGCGCCCCCAATGTCACGTGCCAACCAAATGATTTTGCTAGAGTTGCGACTACATAGCCATCGCCTGCATTGTTACCCGTGCCGACTAATACCAGAATGTTATGGGCGTAAGGATAAACGGCTTTTAGGTGACGAAAAACCCCTTGTCCGGCCCTATGCATCAACATGTACATGCTGTAGCCACATGTTTGCGCGGCAGCCTCTTCGTGCTGGCGTACCTGCTGCGCGAGGAAAACTTTCTGTGATAAACTGCTCGGTGTCCAATTATCTGTCAAGGTTGTTAATGTCTTTTGCACAATATGATCTCCATCAATTAGCCCAAAATATCAAGGCTTGGGGCGAAGCGCTAGGCTTTCAACAAGTTGGTATTGCTGACATTGATTTATCTGCTCATGAAGAAAAATTGCAAACTTGGTTAGATAACGGCTATCACGGGCAAATGAACTTCATGGCTGAGCACGGCATGAAACGCGCTCGACCCGATGAATTATTGCCGGGTACACTTAGAGTCATAAGCGTACGTATGGATTATCTGCCACCAGATGCAAAATTTGCGCAAACCTTAAAAAACAAGGACGCCGCGTACATTAGTCGCTATGCACTTGGTCGTGATTATCACAAATTACTGCGTAACCGCTTGAAAAAGCTCGGTGAAAAAATTCGCTCAGAATGCACGACTGCGAGTTTTAGACCTTTTGTGGATTCAGCCCCTGTGCTAGAGCATGCACTGGCAGAAAAAGCAGGTATCGGCTGGACTGGAAAACACTCACTAACCCTTAATCCGCAAGGCGGCTCGTGGTTTTTTTTAGGTGAGTTGTTTATCAATATTCCGTTACCGGTAGATGAGCCTGTTAAAGAGCAATGCGGAAGTTGCAATGCGTGCATCACTATTTGCCCAACTCAGGCCATAGTTGGCCCATATGTGGTTGACGCCAAGCGTTGTATTTCTTATTTAACCATAGAATTGAAAGGTGCGATCCCTGAAGAGTTTCGCCCTTTATTAGGTAACCGCATCTATGGCTGCGACGATTGCCAACTGATTTGCCCATGGAATCGTTACGCCCAGTTAACCAATGAAAGCGACTTTCATCCACGTGAAGCATTACAAGCTAAGAGCTTGGCCGAATTATCTGAGTGGGACGAAGAAACTTTTTTACGTGCAACCGAAGGCTCGGCAATTCGCCGTATTGGTCACGAGCGTTGGCAGCGCAATATATCGGTTGCTTTAGGTAACGCCCCATATTCAGATTCAACCCGTGCAGCACTCACTGTCTTGGCCGAACAAGGGACCGAGTTGGTGAAGGAGCACGCATTATGGGGATTAAAAGAACAAGAGCGAAAACGTGCTCAGTACATAACAATAATTGATATTAGCGCCCATGAGCAAGACAGTGCTTTATTAGCGAAACACTCCCAGCGCCTCAATCAACGACTTATTCGCAGTGTCGAAAAGGGCTTGGTGCGCGATGCGTAGCGATGCTCATCATATTTTGAACTTGCCATATGTATGTTCGGCATAGCCACGAGAAGCAAATGCACAGGCATGGCATTTAAATAAAATATTGCACGATACGCGGTACGCTCTCGTGATCCATGGGGAGCGTGAAGCCCTGGCCCTCACAATCGGTTGGAAAACCATATAACCCAAAGCGGTTTCCTCTGGCTACACTCACAATCGCCACATAGTTAGCTTGATCGTCTAAATCATCCTCCAGTGGGTCAAGAATCGGCAGGGTGTAGCGACCAAATTCCATGATGGCGATTTGTCTGTGATGCCTTTGTACAAAGCAAGTAAATATGGGGTTTGGCACACAAGCGTACAAAGCGAATTTAGGGATCTGAATACCTACGCCGTGCCAATGAAACTCCAACACGTGTAGGCGGTCGGTCAAGGATGAAACAGAGTTAGGTAGCGGTACAGCACGCATAAAAACCTCCTCAAATTGAGCAAATACGTTACATATTTATATCCACTCTGATTACACTTTAGGCAATATCTGGCTAATTTCCTAGGGTTATTCGACTCGCTCAGTAGGTTGGTAATGCTAAAAATTCAGGTAATAGTCTTTGCATAATGCTTTGTAGTTGGCTGAATACTGGTGATCTTGGGTATAAATAGTAAGTGCTTCATTCTTTAATGGTGTTTGTATAAAACTAAAAGCGAGGAGGCCGCGCAGTGCCGCTGAGTTGGGTTTAGAGAACACGGTTAATTGCTCACAAAGATGCAAATTCAACGTACTAGCGTAGGCGATAAACGCTGGGCAATTATCACTGGGTAATACGCAATAAAATTTACCATCGGTTTCCAGTAACTGGCTGACGCAGTCTAGAAGCGTTTGATGACTCAAATCAATCGTTTGCCGTGCAGTGATACGTTTTTGTGCTGCATCACTATTGACTGTTAGCGGGCTATTAAAATACGGTGGATTACTGACGATAATACTGAATTTATGTTGGTCGATAGCCTCACGGGTAAAGGTTTGCAGCGAACAATGCTTTGCATGTATTTTATTTGTCCAAGGACTGGTGGCGATATTGCCCTTGGCTTGATTTATCGCATCTTTGTCGATATCAATAGCGGTAATATAGGTATCAACAACGCTTTTCTGGGCCAACATAATCGCCAGCAAACCACTGCCGGTACCTATATCTAGCATTCGCGTAGCGGCGTGAGTTTGCACTGGTGTAGAGCATTTTACCCAGCTGCCTAGCATGATACTGTCTGTGCCCACTTTCATGGCGCAGCTTTGGTGTTCGATGAAAAATTGCTTGAACTGAAACCCTTTCCTTTTCATCTATTTGAATACCTGCAAGCTGATCATGCGTGCCGCCACTTGTCTTGCCGACACGGGTTTGTATTTACCTAAGCGACCAAATAATAAGGGAGCAATCAGCTGTCCAACACAAGCGGCTAGCTTTTCTACCAAGCGTGGCTGTGGACGTTCGCCAAGTAAAAAAGAAGGGCGTACTGCACTGGGGCTATTTAATCCGGACATGGCTAAAATGGCATTTTCTAACTCACCCTTCACGCGTAAGTAGAAGTGTTTACTTTTGGCATTAGCACCAACGGATGATATCCACACAAAGCTTTGTGCTTGCTGAGCTCTCGCTAACTGGGCGGCTATATGCACGTACTCAAAGTCGACTTTACGAAAAGCGGTTTTGCTTTTCACCTGCTTTAAGGTGGTGCCGAGACACACATAGACATGATCGGCGCTGAAATATCCCTGATAGTCCTGCAAATCTTCAAAGTTTATGACGATGGGTTCTAATTTACCATTGGGATCGGGATAATCACTGTGCTTCAAAGGTTTTCGTACTAAGCAGATGATCTTGTTGTATCTAGCGTCCTTGAGTAATTGTGTCACTAAAGCTTTACCCACTAAGCCTGTTGCGCCCAATACTAACGCACTATTTATGCTCTTCATGTTTTACCTATTTGGATCAAGCCTTTACAATGTGCAGCTTATGGTTAAAGGATACATATAATTAATGAAAAACCTCATTTGGATCTTGTTATGTTCACTGGCGGTACCGGCAATGGCAACTGAAAATCTTACAATAGAACGCATTTTTGAATCTCCTGCTTTAGAAGGCAGTTCACCTAACAATGTGAAAGTCTCACCAGATGGCAAGCGCGTGACCTTTTTACAAGGTAAAACCACGGATTACGAACGCTACGATCTATGGGAGTACAACATAGCTACCGGTAAAACACAGATGTTGTTCAATTCTGATGATTTGCATAGTGGCCCTGAATCTTTGTCTGATGAAGAGAAAGCTCGCCGTGAGCGTATGCGCTTAAGTGGCACAGGTATAGTGAATTATTTTTGGTCTGACGACGGAAAGGCTTTGTTATTCCCACTGGCAGGAGATGCGTACTACTTCCGTTTAGGGGATGAAAAAGCACAAAAAATCTTAGATACCGACGCATTCGAAACAGACATTCGATTTTCGCCTAAAGCTAATTTCATCTCCTATGTGCGAGAACAAAACTTATATATCAAAGATATCAGTACCCAGCTTGAAACTCAGCTTACCTTTGATGGTAAAGGGACGATTAAAAATGCCATGGCTGAATTTGTAGCCCAGGAGGAAATGGGCCGAATGACGGGCTATTGGTGGTCGCCTGATGAACGTAAAATTGCATTTACCCAAGTAGATGAGTCGCCGGTTGAGGAAATCACGCGCAGCGAGATTTATGCGGATTCAATTAAGATGATCACTCAACGTTACCCCAGTGCAGGCACGCCAAACGTTAATATCAAACTCGCGATTAAAGACATTGCCAGTGGTGACACCCAATGGATTGATTTAGGTAAAGAACAAGACATTTATCTGGCTCGAGTGAACTGGATGAACGACAGTCAAACTTTGACCTATCAATGGCAAAGCCGTAATCAGCAAACACTAGAATTGCGCGCATTTGATTCGAGTACCGCTAAGCAGCAAGTATTGTTGAGCGAGTCCAGTGATACATGGGTTAATTTAAATGACGATCTGTATTTTTTGAAAGACCAAAAACACTTTATTTGGGCCTCTGAGAAAAGCGGCTTTAAGCACCTTTATTTGTATGAAAATGATGGCACTTTAGTGCGTCAACTGACAAAAGGTGATTGGGTGGTCGATGAAATTGAGGCCATTAATGAAGACAAAGGCCTAATTTATTTCACTGGCCGTGCTGACACGCCTCTTGAACAACAGATATATTCAGTAGCGATTGCTGGTGGCGATATTCAAAAGGTTAGCCAGCTAAGTGGCACACATGCCCCAAGTTTCAGTGATGACGCTTCAGTTTATGTGGATAAATTTTCGACCACCAATACACCTTGGCAAGTAAGCTTGCATCAAGCAGATGGTAAGCACTTAGCTTGGTTAAGTGAAAACGCTATCAAAGCAGGCCATCCTTTGGCAGATCTGCAAGATGATTGGGTAGAGCCAACTTTAGATAGTTTTGTAACTGAAGATGGTACTGAACTTTATTACCGTTTATACAAACCTAAAAAAATTCAGGGTAAACACCCGGTAATTGTTTATGTGTACGGCGGACCTCATGCGCAAGTTGTGACTAACAGTTGGGGCGGTAATCGTGGTTTGTTGATGCAGTATTGGGCAAATCAAGGTTATGTCGTGTTTTCGGTGGATAACCGAGGATCAAATTTTCGTGGCAAAGGTTTTGAAGACAGCCTATACAAAAAGATGGGCAGTACCGAAGTGAAAGACCAAATCGCTGGGGTGAAATTTTTACGTCAGCTGCCTTATGTTGATGCCCAGCGTATTGGCATTTATGGACATAGCTACGGTGGTTATATGTCGTTGATGAGCATGTTTAAAGCCGGTGAATATTTTCAAGCGGGCGTTGCGGGTGCGCCGGTGACAGATTGGGCTTTGTACGATACGCATTATACTGAGCGTTATATGGGGGATCCTAAGGAGGATGAAGACGCCTATATTGCTTCTGCTGTTTTCCCTTATGCCAAGAACCTAACGGGTGATTTAATGATCTATCACGGTATGGCGGATGACAATGTGTTGTTTAGCAATAGCACTAAGCTGTATAAACATTTACAAGACTTAGCCATTCCGTTTGAAAGCATGGATTACCCAGGTAAAAAACACAGTATTCGTGGCAAGCAAACCGGCATTCATTTGTTTCACACCATTACTAACTTCTTTAATCGTCACTTTGATATGAAGTAGCCAGTGACGTTGGGTACAACACTAATGCCCAGACACTGATTTGTGACGAGTAATGAAAAAGGCGACGTTTAAGTCGCCTTTTTCACGTTCACAGATAAATTTAGGCAAACATATGAGTGGCTAACGTGCGCTGAATACCAACCACTGTGTCCTTTTTAAGTTCTTTTTCGATAGGCTGTTCTTGCCCGGACACCCAGATTTTCAATTCCGCATCTAAATCGAAGTGCCCTGCGGTTTCAATCTTGAATTGAGTGATCGCACGATAAGGAATGGAGTGGTAATCCACTTTACGACCGGTTAATCCTTGTTTATCAATTAATAACAACCGTTTGTTGGTAAATACATACATGTCGCGTATGACCTTGAAAACCTGTTGAATCTCTTCCGTCGCCCCTATGATAGGTGCCAGTTCTTCACTGACTTCACTTACGTCAACTTCTGATGCGTTGCCCATGAGGGCATCAAGTAAACCCATGTTGTTCTCCTTGTTTTTTACCTAGTAAAACCGATTTCGGCATAAAAGAGAACTGATAACGGCGGTTTCCCCATGTTAAAATGCGAGTCTGTTTGTTTTCTTTAGGAGCCTTATTGCTATGCCAAGTGTGACTTTTACCGATATCAGCGCTGCAAGACAGCGTATAGCGAGTTACGTACACACCTCTGATGTGATTTCCTCTTCATTACTTAATTCATGGTTAGGACATGAGGTTTTTTTTAAAACAGAATGTTTGCAACGTACAGGCGCATTTAAATTACGCGGCGCGTTGAACACACTCTTACATGCCCGTGAACATAACCAGAGCATAAAACGTGTGGTAGCAAGCAGTTCCGGCAATCATGCCCAAGCTGTGGCTTATGCTGCATCTTTATTTAATCTCCCCGTTACTATCTACAGCGCGCAGAATATCTCCACGATTAAAGCCGCAGCCACGCGCTCTTATGGGGCTGAGTTGCGCTTATTTCCATTACGAGAAGAGGCGGATAATGCCGTGGCTGAAGCGGCGAAAGAACCTGGCACTTTGTGGATCCCACCATTTAACCATCCAAATGTTATTGCGGGTCAGGGGACTGTCGCTGCGGAAGCATTTGAACAAACGGCTGATCTGAATGCGTTATTTATGCCCTGTGGTGGTGGTGGATTGGCATCAGGGAGTATGCTTGCTACTCGCCAGCTCAGTCCTGGTACTAAGGTCATTGCGTGTGAACCATTGGCTGGTAATGATGCTGCGCAATCTTTACGCTTAGGCAGTATCCAGTGTTTACAGACACCGGCCAAAACTCTTGCTGATGGCGCAGCCACGCCTGCTGTGGGTGAGCACACGTATCCACTTTTACAACAACTTGATGGGTTTTATGAAGTAGACGAAGTGCAAATAGCCTACTGGACCCAATGGTTGCAACACTTGCTAAAACTGCACATCGAGCCAACTAGCGCCATGAGTATGCACGGTGTCGTTAATTACTTAGCTGCACAATCAACGCCACAACGCGTCATGGTGATTTTGTCAGGTGGGAATATTGATGCTCAAAAAATGCAGCAAATTTGGCAGGATGATCATTTACTTACACCCCCCTCGTTGCCGTTGATAGCAATGGCATCCGTTATCTAATCACCCACTGACAAAAAAGCCCCGAAAGATAAAGCTTCGGGGCTTTTTATTGTGTTCATTTTTTTAGATGAATATGAGGCTAGTCGCGCCAACGCTTAGTCATATCTTCGTAAGCATCGATGCGACGGTCACGAAAATATGGCCAAATTCGCTTAACTTGCTCAGTGCGAGATAAATCTAATTCAACCATCAGGTTCTGCTCACTGTCAGCATCAGCTTGAGCAAGTATCTCACCCTGGGGGCCTGTGATGAAACTTTGCCCCCAAAACTGAATACCGTTATCACCTTTAACAGGAGACGCCTCGAAACCGATGCGATTAGCAACAATGACGGGCACTGAGTTTGCTACTGCGTGGGAGCGTTGAATCGTTTGCCATGCACCAAATTGACGTTGTTGCTCGTCTTTCGTGTCTGCTGGATCCCAGCCTATCGCAGTGGGATAAAACAACATGTCTGCACCGCGCATGGCCATCAGGCGTGCGGCTTCTGGATACCACTGATCCCAACATACCAACACACCTAATTTACCTACGCTGGTTTGAATCGGCTCAAAGCCTAGATCACCTGGGGTAAAATAAAATTTCTCATAAAATCCTGGATCGTCGGGAATATGCATCTTGCGATATTTTCCGACCATACCGAGTTGACGATCGAACACCACAGCTGTGTTGTGGTACAAACCAGATCCTCGTTTTTCAAACAAAGAGGTGATGAGCACAATATTGAGCTTGGCGGCTAAGATAGCAAAAAAGTCAGTAGCGGGGCCGGGGATCGGCTCGGCTAAATCAAAAAAGTCGGTGTTCTCTTGCTGACAGAAATACAAGGTGCTGTGCAGTTCTTGCAGCATGATTAATTCGCAGCCTTGTTCGGCGAGTTCCGTTACTTGCTCGGCGCTGCGTTGCCAACTTAATTGCTTGTCGTTATTGGCAACCGCTTGTTGAACAACTCCTACTTTTAGGGTTTTAGCGGTTTGCGGGGTGCGGCTCATAACTCACTGACTCCTGTTGCTAGTTTTTTACTAATCTCGAACGTTAATGTACTGACTGGAACTTGCATGCTAATACAGTGCAAGCTACCGAATTGCTGTACCAAGGGTAAACAGTTTATTGGCACTATTGTGTGTCCAGGATAGGCCTTGGCCATCACGTCCATGGCTAGGTCATCTTCCGGCTGCTGATATATAGGACATAAGATCTGTTTATTATTTATCAAGTAGTTGGCATAAGAAGCGGGTAAACGCTCTCCTTGTGCATTGACCACATGTGGCAAGGGTAATTCAAAAATCTGATGCTCAGGCAAGGCAACCTTACATTCAGCAACTAATGCCGCTAAGCCTTGATAATGAGAGTCTTGAGGGGCATTGAACGCTGACTGCACAACCAGACCATCATCAGGTGTAAAGCGCACTAGGGTATCGATGTGCCCGTCGGTATCATCGCCTTCTAGATGACCTTGTTGGAAAATATTAACGCTTTTTGCCCCCAAGGCGACTTTAAATACACCTCTGTATTGGGACATTGTCATGTCGCCATTACGCTCAGGATTCGATAAACAAAATTCAGTGGACAACAGTACGCCAGCGTCATTAATTTCTACTGCTCCGCCTTCGGCCACAATATCAAAACTCTGTAATGGCAATCTGCAAAGGTCTGATAATACCTGTTGGTTTATCTGGTTATCTTTATTGGCATCAAACTTATTGCCCCAGCCGTTGAAGTTAAACTCCACTGGTTGCATGCCGCCTGAACTGTGACAGGTTAAAAAGCCATAATCCCGTACCCAAGTGTCATTGTAATCAGCGCGCACGAGTAACACTCTATTAATAGGTTGCGTAAAATCCTGGCTTAGTAAGTTAAATGCAGAGATCTCCTGTTCTCGAATAAGCAATATAACCCCTGTATTAGCTCGATTAAGGGTCGCTATGATTGTCAGATAGACCTGCCTAACATCTTGTAGCCATGGTTGCCAATCCGTTTTTTGATCAGGCCAAGCAAGAATAATCGCTTCTTGAGGCGCCCATTCAGGGAGTAGTCGCATAAAATTTACCGTCACAGATTAAAGTTGCTCAATATTCGCGGAGTATAATGATAACAAACAGGCGGGTCTTGTGAATTTTGTCTGTTTAGCTAGAAAATGCTAAGAAATCTTATTCATTATTACCCAGCTTGAGAAAAACGAGCGTGGCAAATAATGTAATAAAAACTACATTATTTGTAATTTAACAACATTATAACGTCTACAAACAGCTTGAATGTTATAAATTGCTGTTTTTTTAAGCTTATTCTGATTTTGTTTTATTTTTACTTTCAGTTTTGAGCAGATGTTTTTGGAATAAATAGGAATATTCATTACAGTTATGGGTATATATAAATAAAAAATATCATTTAAAATCAACTGTTTATAAATGTTATTTTAATGTAACTCATTGTTTTACATCATTTTTACTAGTTTCGAACAATAAAACCACAGACATGATCATCAAATTCATGGATATTTCAGTGGCAGGCAGAACCTGTAGTACACCTAACTAGCCAACCTATTTTTGGAGCACACCATGAAAAAAGTACTTATCTCTCTTGTTGCGTTAACCGCTTTTAATGCAAGTGCCGCAATGGAATCAAGCAGCAAAGTTCGCTTCGCAGGTGACAATGATTATTCAAGTTTCTGTAAAGCAGTAGTAAACGATGACCTTGGCATGCTTAAGCGCAGCTTACGCGGTAAAGTGGGTCAAGTTGCAGCAAATTCTAATGATGTACTTCGTAAGCTTGTATCGTCTGAAGGTATGAAGTGTAACGGTGTTGATTTGATTCAATTCTCAGAACAACGTGAAGCATCTCAAGTTAATGCTTATTTAAAGACTAAAAACAATGCATAAGAGGTATCTTGATACCTCAATCAGCATAGGCAAATAGCCTGCCCAGCAGGCTATTTTAGCTTCCTTTTTCTGAGGTTGCTAAACAATACGTTTAAGCGTAACGGCTTAGTGTTCTACTGTCCTTCCTTTATGTTTTGCAGAATTCGAATGACCATTAGTGTGTTTTCGCATACTCGACTGTGACCTGTGTTGTTGTTTAGATGACGAGGTGCGTTCAACTTTTCTGTTTACCTGAATTTTTTTGTTACGATCATGAGCCATTGGTGCGCTTTTCACGGCTTTAGTCGGTCTTGATACATGTTCGTTTTTAGCACTGTATCGCTCAGACCGTTGGCTGTTATATGCTCTTTCCGGTTTGGTTCTGTGTTTATCAACCTTAAACGCCTTACTGTTTGACGACGTCCCTTGCTTAGAAAATACGTCATGCTTGTTATTCTGGCTCGGCTTATGTCTATATTCAGAACGGCTGTGCTGAGCTTGCTTATGTTTTAAACCTGATATGACCTTCGTGCGGTGACTTTGACTCTGTTGAGACTGATAGTTACGACTCGTTATGCCGCGTTGATGACGGCTATTCTGGCTTGTTTGGTACTTCACCGAACGTCTATGGTGACTATTATGGTGCCAACGTGGGTACTCCCGCACCTGTCTGTAGTTATATCTATGATTTGATCTACGAGAACGATAATCGTGATTAACCACCACATAATTGTTGCTCCACCTGAATCCCCCAAAAAAGAAGCCACTGCTGATATGAAAACGCGGACTCCAATAAATGCCTGAATGATAGGCATAGTGGCGTGGCGTGCGCCAATAAATAGGCTGATGCACTGTCCACCACCAATCACCGTACACCACCCGGGTATCATAATAAGGCACATAAACTGTTTCGCGCTCTACACTATGAATGACAATTTTATCCTTTTCCCGCTCGATATTTTGGTATTGGTTGTCTTGTAAATTACCTTTGGCATATGCACGGCTTCGAAGGGTTTGCACACTCGTAAGTACCTGAGCTTCATTCGCTAAAAATGCGTCACCTAGGCTCTGTAGCCAGACTAAGTCTTTGCTCATGCGAGCGAGTAGTTCAGTAAAAGGGGTGAGGGCGATTACGCTAGGATCCCAGTCTTGCTCTTGAGCAAGATCCAGCGCTTGTTGCTCAGACAAATTATCATGCTCCTCACGCCAACGTGCTGCCTGTACCACTTCTAAAGGATAAGTGGCAGCAATTAAAATATGTGACAACAGAGAATCGGGATACAAAGCGATGGGGGCAAGCATTTGGTCTAGCTTGGCTTGATGCAATTCAACTATGGGCTGCTCTTGCGTTTCAGCATGCACCAGTTGCACGGTAGCACCTACTAATAGGCTTATCGCGGCAATGTAACTTATGATGTGTTTGGCAGATTTTCCCATGGGGAGACCTCAATTAGTCGTGCCTTTAATTTAATATAAAGGGACATTCGGTAAGCCTAGTGTCGATGACGAACGCTTAACCAAAACTGAATCGAGACTAAATGCGGGAGACAAACCAATTGAGAGTGTTGGTTGCAATACTGAATAAGTAAAGCAATATGGCCGTCGTAGACGGCCTACATAAAAAATTATTTGAGCAGATGCGGGTCGAACTTATGACCAAGCTTTTCAGTTTTGGTGCGAATGTAGTGACGGTTGTCGTCGGTGACCCCATGGTCAATAGGGGTGCGACTTACCACTTCAATGCCCATTCCTTCCAATGCGATGCGTTTTTTGGGATTGTTAGTCATCAAATTTACCCGTTGTACATTAAGTGTGTCCAACATGAGTTTACACATACCGTATTCGCGCAGGTCGGCATCAAAACCCAGATGCTCGTTTGCTTCTACAGTGTCTAAGCCCTGATCTTGTAAATTATAAGCCCGAATTTTATTCAGTAAACCAATGCCACGGCCTTCTTGGCGAAGGTATAACAACACCCCTTTGCCTTGTTCAACGATGTTTTGTAGGGCTTTCTCAAGTTGAGCTCCACAGTCACAACGGGTACTAAACAATGCGTCCCCTGTTAAGCATTCGGAGTGAATACGAATGGGCACCACATCGCCAGTTTGCCACTGGCCGAAAGTAAGGGCGACATGTTCTTGTTCGGTAGCAGTCTCAAGGAACCCGTGTATGGTGAACTTCCCCCAGTGGGTGGGTAACGAAGCTGAGCTCACGAATTCGTACTTCTGATGTAGTTTCATATTTTTACTTGCTGACTTGTATGGGTTATTCACAGAGCGTGTCACATTGGATGAAAATATGGGTGCGTATTATTCAAATACAAGTGCTTTTTGCAGCTCTATTTTTGATTAACCGTTTTTATCGCCATCCGCCATTGTGCTTAAGGATGCAGGTTTATTGACGCCGTATCCTTGAGCGAAATCGACACCAATTTTGCCTAGCTCAACCATGATTTCTTTTGATTCAACGTATTCGGCAACGGTTTGTATTTGCATGGCGCTGGCAATGTCTTTTATTGAGGTAACCATCGCCATATCGACGGGATCTATGAGGATATTTTTGACGAAGTCACCGTCAATTTTCACCTGATCGACCGGTAGATTTTTTAGATAATGATAAGATGAAAAGCCACTACCAAAATCATCGAGGGCGAAGGTACAACCTAACGCTTTGAATGTGTTGATAAAATCCACAGTTTCGTCGAGCTTTAAAATCGCCATGCTTTCAGTGATTTCAAAACAAATTTTATTGTGTGGTATCTGATATTTTTCAAATGCACTGAGTATGAACAACTTTAAGTCTTGGTTTCCCAAGGAGTGTCCACTGAGATTGATATTGCATCGATAAAGAGCGTCTTTGTGTTTTGGGTTGTCGTTTAACCAAGTGAAATAGCGGTCGATGACCCAACGATCAATTTTAGCACTTAAGTTATAACGCTCAGCAGCAGGAAGGAATTCATTAGGCAGAATGTGTTGGTCATGTTCATCCACCAAACGCAGCAATATTTCATAATGATGGCCATGGGCCATAGTGGTCATCGGCATGTAGCTTTGACAAAACAATTCAAAACCGTCATGGGCCAGCGCATGTTGAATGCGTGGTAGCCAACTCAACTGAGACTCATATTTTGCGATGTGTTTGTCGGTAGCTGAATAGGTATGTAGCCGATTACGGCCGAGCTTTTTCGCCATATAGCAGGCTGAGTCGGCCATGCTCAATAACTGCTCAGAGCTGGATATAGCCTTATTCCACGGGACTTGGCCTATGCTGACGCACAAGTTTAAGCGTCGCTCTTCCCATGCAAAATGAAACTCTCGCACAGTGTTTAACAACTTGTTAGCCAGCATAAAGCTATTCTGTGCATTATTCCCCGTCAACAATATGCCAAATTCGTCTCCGCCCAATCGTCCGATAATTCCGTCACTTGTGACTGTTTTGAGCATTAATTCGGAAAACTGTTTGAGTATAGCGTCGCCTGCTTTATGGCCGTGGGTGTCGTTTATAGCTTTAAATTGGTCGATATTCACATGCAATAAAGTCAGTTCGTCTTGTTGTTTGCCAGCAACATTTATGGCCATGTGCAAACGTTTTTCAAATTCTTGGCGTTGATAAAAACCGGTTAACGTATCGTGGCTAGCCATATATATCAGGCCTAAATCTGTGGACTTCTGAGCACTAATATCCAGAATAGATCCACAAATCACTTTTTCTTCACTATCAGCTTGTTTACTTAGCTGGGCTGATACCGTTAACCATATGTCTTTCTGTTGGCGGGTTTTGCCACGTAATTCTTTACCCAAGGTATATTGATTTTTGTGTAACTCTCCTAGCAATAACTCACGTTCATTTGGTTCGGCATATAATTGCGACATTGAGCTGAGTTGCCCTAGCATTTGTTGCACGTCGTCGTAGCCAAAAATTTTTGCTAACGCACTATTGGCGCGTAGGAGTCGGCCGTCAAGACTCGAGATAAAACGCCCTTCAGGAGCGAATTCAAACATGTCGACAAATTGCTGCAAAGCACGAATATCGTCTTGTTGCTCGTTGTGATGACGAAAAGCAATGACCTTTTCATGGGCGGCAATAGCAACGGCAATCAACACTATGCCTATGATTATCAGGGTACTTAAGGCCAGGGAAAGTCGTTCAGGAAAGGCAATCCAATTCAGGTAGAGACCTAAGTGCGCGCAGGTTGTAAGTGTAATGAGCGACAAGCCTAAGGCAAATACACGATTGCTGATGGTGTGATCTTTATAGCGATAGAAAATGGCCAATAGAGCGATCACCACAATCGCCATGATCGACGCCCCTGCCACGACGAGGATCTGTTGATAGCTATTTAATATTAATGCTGCCGCCGCACTCAACCAACCCATAGCGTATAGAAAATAGCGATAATATGTGGGCAGTGGACGAAAGATCGTAAAGGTGATTTTGGCTAAAGAGAACAACAGTAATGCACATACAATCGTGCTGATATTATCAATGTAAGCGTTGAATCCAGAAACGTGGCTGATTATTCCCTGACTGTTTAAAAACAGCAGTAAATAACCCGCACTGGCCACTGAAAACCAAAAGCGAACAGGACTACGAAGCAGAGTGTAGGTGACTAAAAAGTACAACACCATCATCGCAAGTGCACCACTAAACAAGGCGAACACTGTGCTGTTTCGCTGCTCTTTTTTATTCAGTGCTGCTTCGGACTTGAGTTTAAAAGCAAACACCAATGGGCCTTCGTCCCGAACCTTAATATAGATATTGCGCGGCTGTGCATAAGGTACATCAAGGGGCACAACGAACAGTCTGTGCTCGTAAGGGCGATTCTCTAACGGACGAGTTGTGCCTAGCCGGTAAGAGCTAATAATTCGCTCGCGCTCATCTAGAACGTAAATGTCCAGTGCGTCAATGCGCGGATTATCGATACTAATAAAATACGGTTGATGGCTACTGTCACTCTGCAGTGTGACTTTGCCCCATAGACTTTGGTTAGCATTTAGCGGTTGAGGTGAAAAAGTGCTACGCCAAGTTTGCAATTCCTGCACGTCAGATAATTGTACGCGGTTGTCAGCGACCAACCATTGACTGTGTGTTAACAAATCAATGGTGGGAGACGAACCATCGATATTCACCATTGGGTGGGGTAAAGGTGCTTGCGCCCAGACAGTTTGGCTTAGTTGCACGGTAAGCAACATAAAACAAAACAACGAACAGGCGTGAGTTAAAAGACGCATTTTCACTATTTAGGAAACCAAAGGAATATCGATTGCAGCTGCCAAGCACAACCTTGAAATGTATCGTGATCTGTAGCCTAACATCGGATATTCCCTTTCAACAAAGAGTTTATCTCTTGTCTTTAGGATTAGCTGCTGCATGAAATTTCCATATGTTTACCCCAATCAGGTGGTGGTTTTGCAAAATCTGCATATTCAGGCTTTGATTCAAAAGGTTGTTGTAACACGTGTAAAAAGGTTTTAAATCGAGAGAAGTCACCGTCCTCCGCTGCGTCGATGGCAAGTTGCGCCTGATAATTACGCAACACATACTCGGGGTTTACTTGACGCATTCTATTTTGGCGTTCTTCCACGGGTACGCCTTGTTCAAGCAGTGTTTGTTGGTATTGACTTAACCAGCTTTGGGCCGCTTCACGTTGAATGAAATGATTCACCAGTTGAGGGTTGAGCTGATGTTCATTTATCTCGCATAGTAGGCGAAAGCTAATATGGTAGTCCCGCTTGTCTTGAGACACTAAATCAAGCCAGCCATTTACCAACTCAGCCGTGGACGGACTCGGCGTAAATAAGCCGAGTTTTTGGTGCATCAGTTGAGAGAACTCACTGAGTAATTGGCTCTCGTAGTTGCCTAAGGCGAGTTTGATTTCCTCAATACTCAAGTACGGTGTAAATGCATGGGCCAAAGCGTTTAAGTTCCATAGTCCAATGCCGGGCTGTTCTTCAAAAGCGTATCGCCCCTGGTGATCAGAATGATTACACACAAACTTGGGATCAAAATCATCAAGAAACGCATAGGGGCCAAAATCAAAGGTGATCCCATGAATCGACATGTTATCTGTGTTCATTACACCGTGATTAAAACCAAAAGCTTGCCATTTAGCGATTAGGCTTGCGGTGTCCAAAACAATACGCTCAAGCATAGCAAGATGCGGATTTTTAGCATTAGCACAGGATTTGAAATGGTGTTCCAAGCAATAGGCAAATAGTTTTTCAAGTTTATCGAGCTGACCACTGTGATAAAAGTACTCAAAATGACCGAAACGAATATGGCTTTGACTGACACGGATCATCATAGCTGCTCGTTCTTGTTTTTCTCGATACACAGGCTCGTCACTGGTTATCAAACACAATGCCCTAGAAGTCGGAATACCCATATGATGCAGGGCTTCGCTGGCAAGGTATTCGCGCAATGTAGAGCGTAATACGGCACGCCCATCAGCAAATCGAGAATAGGGAGTCGGGCCAGCGCCTTTTAGGTGTAGATCCCAACGTTGACCGTTTTTATCTTTCACGTCGCCTAGCAATAGACCACGGCCATCGCCTAAGTCAGGATTCCAGCCGCCAAACTGATGCCCACCATACTTTTGTGCAAAAGAATGTTTCGTAAATGAACTTGTATTGTCAAATAGCATCGACATTATGCTAGATTGCGTAAAACCTGATGCAGGTAGTTGCAGCGCGTCGCGTAAAGTGTGGTTAACCTCAACCAGTTTAGGATTCGCCACACCTAAGGGCTTAGTAAGGGCACCTAAGTCACCTAATTGCGTTGCATATGAATGATCTAAATTCATTATCTGCCTCTATATATTACTTGTAGAATGGTTTTTCAAAAACCGACATTATCTTAAGGACCAATTATGAATCTAATCTCAAAAGCATGTGTTGTGGCGAGTCTGTCAACGGTTGCCATATTATCAACTAACGTTTTCGCTGGCGACATAGCAGCAGGTAAATCTAAAGCGGCTACGTGTGTTGCATGTCATGGTGCTAACGGTATATCACAAATTCCTATGTATCCGAATTTAGCTGGGCAAAAAGAGCAGTATTTATCGTTGCAACTTAAGGCCTTTCGCTCTGGTGAACGTAAAAATATGATAATGGCACCTATGGTCGCAGCCTTAAGTGATGCTGATATTGAAAATTTATCGGCCTATTTTGCAAGTTTGGATCCGTCAGGAAAATAGCACAACTTTTTGTTTATTATAAATTTATTTAGGGCTGGACGATAGCTTGTCTGCAGCCCTTTTTTTTGCATTTCATCAAGGTCGGTGGATATAACAACATATTCATAAATTTGATGAGCCAGTTTGCTCGTTTACGCGTACTTTAATCTTCTTAACTCTATATTTACCCTAGGTGCTTCTATGATCACACTTCACCACCTCAATAATTCCCGTTCTCAGCGCATTCTATGGATGTTGGAAGAACTGGGTGTCGAATATGAGATTAAGCGCTACCAGCGTGATGACCAGACTAATTTGGCTCCAGAATCCCTAAAAAAAGTTCATCAGTTGGGTAAGTCCCCCGTGATCACTGACGGCGAAGTGACGGTGGCTGAATCAGGTGCAATCATTGATTATTTAGGACGAAAATACAGTGAGAGTTCACTTATTCCTCACGCTGACACCGAAGCATATCGTCAGTATACATATTGGTTACATTTTGCCGAGGGAACACTGATGCCGCCTATGGTCGCAAAATTAGTGTTTGATAAAGTCCGTCAGAATGCCAAACCATTTTTTGTCAAAATGATTGCTAATAAAATTGCTGACAAAGTGATGGACGGCTACTACGGGGTAAACTTGGTGGCTAATCTTAAATATGTTGATCAATATCTGGCCGAAAATGAGTGGTTTGCTGGAGATACGTTATCAGGGGCTGATGTGCAGATGAGTTTTCCACTCGAAGCGATGGCGTCACGCAACGTGGCTGGTGAGTACCCGAATATCGCTGCCTACGTTAAACGTATACATGCACGCCCTGCATATCAACAGGGTCTGTCACGTGGTGGACATTACGATTACGCTTAGTTCATTGTGCGAATCACAAAATTGAATAGCCCGCCAAAGTAGGGCTATTCTTCTGAATCGATATCAATCCCCATCTCCTGCATAATGCGCAGGGCATCACTTGGGATCCGGTTTTCGTTGTCTTTTTGTAAGTCGTTGTCGTTCGGTAACGGTTGCCCAGTAAAAGCATGCAAGAATGCTTCACATAATAATTCTGAGTTCGTTGCATGACGAAGATTATTTACTTGCCTACGGGTACGTTCATCCGTTAACACCTTAAGTACTTTAAGAGGAATTGAGACAGTGACTTTCTTCACTTGCTCGCTTTTCTTTCCATGCTCGGCATAGGGATGAATGTACTTCCCATTCCATTTTGTTGTTTTAGCCATCGTTTACTCACTTTTTTCTTTCTTATAAGGGGAAATTCTAACCATAAACCAATAAAGGTCAACGATAGACTGCTAAACATCTTGACGGCTTTACGTACAAAGTTTAGTTTAGACGTCTAAACGTCCAGATAATTACGGAGCTTTCCATGGTCTCTTATGCACAAGGTATCGATGCCCTCAACCAGTCACTCTCGGAAGTGAAAGGGATCAATGTATCATTTGAATTTTTCCCACCGAAAACAGAAACAATGGAACAAACATTGTGGAAATCGGTTGAGCGATTAGCTCCCCTTAAGCCCAAATATATGTCTGTCACCTACGGGGCCAATAGCGGCGAGCGGGATCGGACCCATGAAATCGTTAAACGAATTCAAAGTGAAACAGGTATTGCTGCTGCCCCACATTTAACGTGTGTTGATGCAAGCCGGGACGAATTAAAGCAAATAGCCAAGGATTATTGGGCCAGTGGTATTCGTAAAATCGTGGCCTTACGGGGTGACTTACCTGAAGGGTATACCGAGCACGTCTCATACGCATCGGATTTAGTTGCGTTATTGCGTGATGTAGCGGACTTTGACATTGCCGTTGCTGCTTATCCAGAGAAACACCCAGAAGCACCAAACAGCCAGTTTGATTTGTTAAATCTAAAGCGTAAAGCTGAAGCCGGCGCCAACCAAGCGATTAGCCAGTTCTTTTTTGATGCTGAAGTTTTCTTGCGCTTTAGAGACCGTGCTGCGGCAGCGGGAATTGATATGGACATAGTACCAGGTATATTGCCTGTGACTAACTACCAAACTTTGCAACGTTTTGCCGGTTTTACCAATGTACATGTGCCTAACTGGTTGCACAAAATGTATGATGGCTTGGATAAAGATGATCAAACTACGCGTAATTTGATGGGCGCGAGTATCGCCATGGATATGGTTAAGGTACTTGCAAAAGAAGGTATACGAGATTTCCATTTTTACACCTTAAATCGCTGCGAATTAAGTTATGCTATTTGCCATATGTTAGGTGTTAGAGCAGACTAGAGTCTTCACTCTTAGCCTGTTGTACAAGGAAATATATGGAGCCCAAGATTATATTATTGGATGTATTCAGACGTTGGTTGCCAAAGGCGAATATCTTTGTCCGCATGTTTGTATCTCATTGTCAGCGCGATGGGATCACTGTTTCAGCCGGGCATTTAGCTTATGTTTCTTTATTGTCTTTGGTGCCTTTTATTATGGTGTTTTTCACCATTTTATCGGCATTTCCAGCATTTTCTGAGGTCAGGGGGGAAATCGAAAGCCTGATCTTTGGCAATTTCATTCCCACTTCGGGGGATCTAATCCAAGGTTACGTTGCTGAGTTTGTGGGGAATGCTTCAAAAATGGGGGCGATTGGGATTTTATCTTTGGTTGTGGTGGCATTACTGCTGATCTCAAATATTGATAAGACCTTGAATCGTATTTGGCAAGCGAAGAGCGAGCGGCCAATTATCTTTACGCTCGCTATCTATTGGATGATCCTAACATTAGGGCCTTTATTAATTGGCTTGAGCGTGATCATGAGCTCTTATTTGGTGGCCTTTGCTAATTCAGCTGAGGCTTACACTATGGGCGCGACGACGGCCATGCTCAAAATTGTGCCCTTTATTGCCTCTGTGTGCGCTTTCTTTATTTTATATATGATTGTACCCAATAAGCGTATTAATCCTCGTCACGCCATTGTGGGTGCGTTTGTTGGGGCATTACTGTTTGAACTGTCTAAGAAAGGCTTTTCATTTTACATAACCCATTTTCCGTCTTACCAAATGATTTACGGCGCGATGGCCGTGATCCCAATCTTATTTGTGTGGGTGTACTTATCTTGGATAGTCGTGTTACTCGGGGCTGAGTTAACCCATGTGATTGAGGTGTTTTTTCATGAAGAGCCTGAAGAGAGTTTTACGCAGGTCGACGATGAGGATCCTCAGTCGCCTGCATAATGGGCATCATATGTTAATCACGCATGCTGGATATAAATGCGTTTGACTCTTTGATGGCGTTATTCATTTCAGCAATTAGCTGATTTATATCGTTTTTAACGCCATTGAATTCACTTTGCAGCGCACCGATAGCCGTGGCATTAAGGTTATGTTTTAAATACAATACATTGTCTTGCAAGGCGGATAACACAGGCGACATTTTGGCCTCTGCCTTGCGCATGCTTTTTACTAGGCTTTGGTACCGGCGTTGGGTGTCTTGCAATTTACTCGCGCTTTCTCGACGTAGACCCGGATTAGTATACTTATCAAGCTCTGTTTCCCATTCATCAAACAGAGCATCGGCTACACTCTCAACCTTATTAATACGCTTAGTGACTTCAGCAGCAGCTTGGTTACTTTCTTCATATTGCTCTTTCAGCTCTTCGTATACGTCTTGTAATTCACCGCCATCGTAATTCATTAAATGGGTGAATTGCTCTAACGCGTCACTAAATTGCTGTTGAGCATCTTCTTGTGACTCTTTAGCGTCCTCTACACGATCAACCATGATATCGCGCTTTTCTACACCGACTTTCTCCCAGGCGGCATAATAAGCACTCTGGCATCCAGCTAGTAAGGTAAATAAAAATAACGTTGGGATAATTTTATACATGAAAACCTCGTAAATATTGTTTAGCCGCGATATTTTGCGGCGTCAATGATGGACCAAACTTGAAATATAAATCCAAAAATCGCCATGAAAAAGAGAATACCTGTCGCTGCGAGTGCATAGTTTGTCCACACTAGGACGAAAAATATCAATGCTGCTAATATGCGACCTTGCACTAACTGCCCTAATCCTGGAATAAATAAGTTACAAATCGCTGCAATTACATTTCCACCTGAACCTTGTCCTGCCATATGTTGCCCCTAAGTTATTAATTCTTTATTGTTATCGCACTTTATCAAATTATTGCAATTGGTTGGAAGAAACAATGTCAAAGCAGATCCCCTTATGAGTGAACTCTATCCGGCAATTAAACCATTTTTTAGTGAGATGTTAGCGGTAAGTGATGGTCACTCACTATATCTAGAGCAAAGTGGTAATCCTAAAGGGATACCTGTGCTATTTCTACACGGCGGGCCAGGAGCGGGACTTTTCGCCAATTATCGACGATTTTTTGATCCGCAAAAATATTGGATCATTGGTTTTGACCAAAGAGGCAGTGGTCAGTCGACACCATTTGGCAGTGTTGAGCATAATACCACGGAGAATTTATTGAACGATATCAGCCAAATAAGAGAGTACTTGGGGGTTCAGCAGTGGGTGTTGTTTGGTGGTTCCTGGGGCGCTACCTTGGCTTTACTCGCGGCAATCGCGCGACCTGAAACCGTAAAAGGACTGGTGTTAAGAGGAAGTTTCTTGGCACGGGCGGAAGATTTCGCTTGGTACCTAGATGAAAAAGGTGGGGCAGCGCAGTTATTCCCTGATTATTATCAGGAATTTGTGTATCCCGTGCAAGATGCTTTGGCTACCAGCACCCTAGTGGATGCGTATTATGCTTTATTTACCGGCAGTGATGAAATTCACAAAATGGCGGCAATTAAAGCCTGGTGTTTATGGGAAGCACGCATCAGTCGTTTACATTGTAAAATGCGCGAAGATGATTTACTGCCTGATGTACACAGAGGAATTAGTTTAGCGAAATTGGAATGCCATTATATTAAGCATCAGTGTTTTATCGAACCTAATTATATATTAAACAACATCTCTAAAATCCAGCATATTCCAGCCACTATTATTCATGGTCGTTACGACTGTGTATGTAAAATACAAGGGGCATTTGCGCTGAATCAACATTGGCCCGCCAGTCAGTTAACCATAGTGCCCGAGTCTGGTCACAGTGCAAACGAGCCTAAAATAAGCGCAGCATTATGTTTAGCAGCGACCGCTATGGCTGATTTCATTAAGGAGAATAAATGATAGGTCTGTTACAGCGGGTTAGTGAGGCCAAGGTAACGGTCGATGGCGATATAACAGGACAAATTGATAAGGGGATCCTCTTGCTGCTTGGTGTGGAAAAAGATGACGATGAAATTAAGGCGAAAAAGTTGTTCGAGCGAGTGCTTAATTATCGTATTTTCAGTGATCAGGGCGGTAAAATGAACCTCAACCTACAGCAAGTGGGTGGGGAACTACTGGTGATCTCACAGTTCACTTTGGTGGCACAAACGAATAAAGGTAATCGACCAGGCTTTTCCCAAGGCGCCTCTCCACAGCTAGGGGAGTCACTTTATAACTACTTTGTGAAATTAGGTGAGCGTAGCGAAGTATCCTGTCAAACTGGGATATTTGGTGCAAATATGCAAGTTAGCTTAGTAAACGACGGTCCAGTTACTTTCAGTTTGCAGGTGTAGTTTGCTCAATAGCCACGAATGATATTTAATGGTGTGCTGGCTGATTAAACATAGCCACAGGTTATCGATATTTCCACAAGGATAAATGCATCGTAATGTATAAAATTGAAACCCCCGAATCCGAAGTAGATTTCGACGCTTATTTTGAGTTTCGCTGGCAAATGCTGCGCAAGCCTTGGAACTATCCGCAAGGATCAGAAAAAGATGAGTACGAGCAGGTCAGTGAGCATCGTATGATCCGCAACAATAAAGGCGAAGTGATTGCTATTGGTCGGGTTCATATGAACAACGCTGAAGAGGCTCAAATTCGTCATATTGCCGTTGCCAATGAAGCCCAGGGCCGTGGCTTAGCTAAAATGGTTATGTCATCCCTTGAAGCCGTCGCTCGGCAAGAAGGGGCCGTGCGAATAGTCACCAACAGTCGTGAGTTATCCACCCCTTTTTTTAAAAGCTGCGGATTTGAAGTAGAGAGAGAAGCGTCAGCTGAACTCGGTAAGCTTAAGCGCCAGCAGATGGTTAAGCGTTTGCTGGATCACAATACCATTCTATTACATCCCAAATGGTGTAAGGAGCTACAGGATACGTGGCATGACACTATTCCAATAAGTGAGCAAATGGGTATAAAGCTTCACCAGTATTCGGGCAAAACCCTAGAAAATCGTGCATCGTTGAACAAAAATATAAATTTACACGGCACCATGTTCGCCGGCAGTATCTTTTCACTTGCGACGTTAACGGGCTGGGGAATGATTTTTTTACAGCTCAAAGAAAAGAATTTAATGGGGGAAATCGTATTGGGGGATGGCAGCATTCATTACCATAAGCCGATTACCATGCAACCTAGAGCCTTGTGTCATATCGAAAGCTTAAACGGAAAATTTGATGTGCTGTCCAAAGGTAAAAAATGTCAAATTAAGCTTCACGTAGATATTTTAGATGGTGATACAGCCGTGGCTGAATTTAGCGGTGTATATTGGATCCTGCCGCCCGAGCCTGAAGTGCAAACGGACAACGAGTCATAAGTCACTGACACTTGTATTACTATCTCAGCAAATTTAAGACAATAAAAAAGCGCGTTATAAACGCGCTTTTTTGTGCTTAAGTTACTGAGTTACACCATGGCACTCTGTAATTTTTTCATAGCGTTCTTTTCAATTTGACGAACACGCTCAGCGGAAACTTGATATTTGTCCGCTAGGTCTTGCAGTGTTGTCTTGTCGTCGCTTAACCAACGCGTCTGAATAATGTGCTGGCTGCGCTCATCAAGTGTTTTGATCGCGGAATACAGTTTTTGTGATGCAATGGCATCCCAATCGGCATTCACTACGTCAGTTTCAACGCTGGGGCTTTTATCTTCTAAGAACTGCACAGGGGCAAAACTGCCGCTTTCATCGTCATCAGCAGAAAGATCAAATGCCTGATCGTGGCTACTCATGCGGGCTTCCATCTGCAGTACTTCTTTCTCGCTCACTCCTAGGTCGCTCGCTACTTTCTGCACTTCTGCATGGGTAAACCAGCCTAGACGCTTTTTATTTTTACGTAGATTAAAGAAAAGCTTACGTTGCGCTTTGGTTGTCGCAACTTTCACTATGCGCCAATTACGCAGCACAAATTCGTGAATTTCGGCTTTTATCCAATGTACTGCAAAAGACACCAATCTAACGCCGACAGTAGGGTCGAAGCGTCTTACTGCCTTCATTAAGCCGATGTTACCTTCTTGAATTAAGTCTGCTTGAGGTAGGCCATAACCAGAATAAGATTTAGCAATATGCACAACGAAACGTAGGTGCGACATGATTAGCTTTCTTGCAGCCAATAGATCGTCGTCCTGTTGTAAACGTTCTGCTAGACCTCGTTCTTCCTCGGCGCTGAGCATATTGATGCTACTAACAGCCTGAACATAAGTTTCAATGCTACCGGTCTGTGGAACGGTTAATGTTAATGCGCGCATATCTGTTGTCATAATCACCTCGTGTAACAATGTGTTCCGGGATCTATGCAATGACTTTGCCATCCAAGAACCGCTTTGAGTTAAGCTCGCTGTAGTAGACCACTCAAATGCGAAAAAATTTCATGTAGCAGCTGATATATTGGTGCGATAATATAAAAAATAAGATTTAGTTGATCAAGATCAATTGAAACGTTATTAGAGCGCTACTTGGTGTTGTTCAAATACCATGAACAATCAATGAAGTCACCATAATAACAGATGTTACTGTACGCAAGAACTATCTTGGTAATATTAATATTCTATTACATATGAACGCACTTCCATAACGTTTGGCTGCTGGAATTGATCATTTTTGTTTTAATGGTGTAAAAACAACAATTTGTCTTATTTACAAAGTTTAAATGAGTCTGTTAATCTGAACTTGACTAAAAATTCGGCGGGAGGGTACTTTAGGTATCGCATCAGGTCCGTATTCGCTACCCATGCGTTATGTCTTAGTTAGGCCTAATAGTTTAATAAAATGATTTCAAAGGGATGTAAATGTTCGCCTTTATTGCTCGTCAGCCTATATTAGATCGTCAAAGAGATGTGTTTGCCTACGAATTGCTTTTTCGAGATGGTAAGAACAATTGCTTTCCGGACACGGTGAGAGATGAACGTACGGAGAAACTGATTGCTAAGCACTACCTTACGCTGGGCTTAGATGATATCTCCTGTAATAAAAAGTCGTTTATTAATTTTCAAAAAGAAACACTAGTGAATGGGCTTCCCTCGGTTTTAGACCCAGCAAACGTGGTGGTTGAATTATCCGATGCATTATTACCCCACGATACCCTGCTGGACGTGTGCCGTCAGGTTAAAGATACCGGGTTTACCATCGCATTGGACGATCATAATCTAGATCCTAAGTGGAATGAATATCTGCCTTATGTGGATATTGTCAAAGTTAACGTGATGCAAAGTGACTATGACGGTGTGGCCAAAAGCATGCCTAGATTACTCGATTCCAACGTCAAACTTGTGGCTGAAAAAATCGACACTCAGCAAGATTTTGAAATTTACCGAGATATGGGGTTTGACTACTTCCAAGGATATTTCTTTGCTAAACCTGAAGCGATAAAGCAACAAAACCTGCCCACGTCACAATTGACTTTAGTCGAATTAATGGGGGTTAGCTCTAGTGAAACCTTCGATATCGAGCGGGTCAATTCTGTTATAGAGCATGACGTCGGTTTGTCGTACATGCTGTTGCGTTTTGTGAACAACCCTATGGTGAATAAGCGCTATAAAATAACCTCACTGCGTCACGCTATTACCTACTTGGGTGAGGTGGAGTTGAAGAAGTTTGTCGCTTTATTGGCATTGGCAAATTTAAACGACAACAAACCCATCGAGTTACTGCATTTGTCCCTTGTTCGGGCTAAGTTCTGTGATTTGGTCGCCCATGAAGCGAAGAAGGGTGACAATCCGCCTGTTGGCTTTTTGGTGGGGTTGTTCTCTTTATTAGATGCCATACTCGATCAGAATATGGATACATTACTCATTCAGTTACCTATTGATGACGAAGTGAAGTTTGCCCTAAGTGGGGGGCAGAATGATTTGTCTATCTATTTAGTGCTAGCGAGAGCGTTTGAAAGTGCGAACTGGTTGAAAGTGATCCGTATCGCAGGGCTACTCAAGATTGACCAAAAACGCCTGCACAGTATGTTTAATCAAGCGATTGTTTGGGGTAACGGCTTACGCCAGTCCGTATCTCCTCATTTCCCGGAAACGAAGGCTTAAGCGCTGGAATAAATAAAATAAGGGGGATGATAGTCGGTAATATAGAACCTTAACTTATTTAGGCTCTATAGCGCTCACATGACGTTTTACGGATATTATCGAACCGGTTAACCCTAATAGCACTGAGGTAGACAGCATGATCAATAAAGTGCTGAAATCCACACCGGTTAAATTAAACTGTTTCTGGTATAACTCACTTACTGCTGTCACGCTGGCGCTCATCCACCACAACAGACAAATAACAGTAAACCATGCGAGTAAGCCACCGAGTAGGCCGTACCAAAATCCTGTATACATGAAGGGTCGTTGAATAAAGGCATCGGTCGCGCCAACCAGCTTCATCACCAAAATTTCGTCTTTTTTGCTTAAAATATTTAAACGTATTGTGTTTCCAATAATCAAAACAACGGCTAAAAATAACAGCAATGCAATAATAGTTACCAGCTCTTTGGCGACGGTAAGCATGGCGTCTAAGCGCTTTAACCATTCAACATCTAGTTTGCCGATATCCACTTCCCGCTCTTTTTGCAATTTTTCCAACAGCATACGCGCGGCAGTCGGTCCAGAATGTTGCTCTGTCGGTGACACTAGCACCACAGGAGGTAGAGGGTTTTTATCGAGATAAGCGATTGCATCACCGAACCCTGAAAGTGCTTTAAATTCATCTAGGGCGTCATCTGCCGGGATATAGGTGACTTTACCTACTTCTGGCCAAGCGTTAATGCGGGTCAGTAGTTGGTCAATATGTTGCTTTGAGGTTTCTGCTTTTAAAAACAAAGAAATTTCTGATGCCTGATCCCAGCCTGCGCTCACCTGCTCGACGTTTTTGACCAAAATATACAAAGTGCTTGGCAAGGTGATGCTTAATCCCAGCACACCTATGGTCATAAGAGAAGCCGCGCCAGCGCGCCACATTTCCCCTAAGCTGCCAAGTGATTGACGTAAATGGCTGAGGAAAAACATTTGAATACGCTGCACAATCGATATTTGACTAAGCTTTGCGCCCTGAGCCCGCCCTTTAAATAATAAACTCATTCTGCAACCTCACTTATGAATGTTGACCGAGGCCATCGATATCTCATTAATTGTTTAAAAGTCTTGGGAAAGACCATCGGTGATCATTTGTCCGCTTTTCAGGGTTAGCGTACGGTACTTCATGCGTGCGATTAACCCTAAGTCATGGGTGGCAATAAATACCGATACACCGGCCTGATTAAAATCTTCGAACAGGCGAATGATTTCCATAGACAACTTAGGGTCCAAATTACCTGTTGGCTCATCTGCTAGCAGTAATGGGGGTTTGTTAACGACTGCCCGAGCAATCCCTACCCGCTGTTGTTCACCGCCGGACAGCATAATCGGTAAATTCTTAACTTTGTCGCGTAGGCCTACCATCTCAAGCGCAGCGTGCACACGTTTACTGGTTTCTTTATGTGAATAGCCTTCGATAATCAAGGGTAAGGCTACATTGTCGAATACGCTTTTATCCATCAATAGCTGGTGGCTTTGAAATATCATGCCTATGTCTCGGCGGATATAGGCTATCTGTCGACGGCTAATTTCATTTAAATCATGACCATTAATCAATACCTGACCAACAGTGGGACGTTCCATTAAGCTGATTAATTTCAGCAAAGTACTCTTTCCGGCACCAGAATGTCCGGTTAAAAAGGCCATTTCACCCGGCTCGATATGAAAATCGACTTTGCGTAACGCCTGTTGCCCGCCGGGATATGTCTTGCTTACTTGCTGAAACTTAATCATAGAATTGTTATTCGTTTAACAGGTAGTTGTCTGACGAACGATCATCGGCGGTGACGTTTTCAGCGAATAACGCATCGACAAATTCTTCGCTAGAAAACGGACGTAGATCATCAATTCCTTCACCGACACCTATGTAACGAATAGGAATTTTAAACTGATCTGCCAAGGCAAAAATGACGCCGCCTTTTGCGGTTCCATCAAGTTTTGTTAACGTAATACCGGTGAGGCCTACAGCTTGATTAAACAACCTAGTTTGGCTGACTGCGTTTTGGCCAGTTGCGGCATCTAGCGTCAACATTATTTCATGGGGAGCGGCTGGATTAATTTTACGCATCACTCGAACGACTTTTTTGAGTTCTTCCATTAAATGTTCTTTGTTCTGCAGGCGACCAGCTGTATCGGCAATAAGCACATCGACGTTACGTGCCTTAGCTGATTCTAAAGCATCGTAGATGACCGAAGCACTGTCGGAGCCAGTTTTCTGGGCTATGACTGGAATGTTATTACGCTCACCCCATACTTGCAGTTGCTCTACGGCTGCAGCTCTAAAAGTGTCACCGGCAGCAAGCATGACTTTTTTACCTTGAGCCTGAAATTGCTTGGCCATTTTACCTATGGTGGTGGTTTTACCGACGCCATTTACCCCTACCATTAGGATGACAAAGGGGCCACTTTCACTTTTCGGCTCAAGCGGTTGGCTAACCTCTTGCAAAATGCTGCTCATTTGTTGTTTAAGCAACTGGTATAATGCATCGCCATCTTTAAGTTGATTGCGTTTGGCGCTGTCAGTCAACTTGGTGATGATTTTGCTGGTGGTATCAATGCCCACGTCAGCAACGAGTAGTTGGGTTTCTAATTCTTCAAATAATTCATCATCAATGGCTTTGCCACGAAATAAGCTAACGAAACCACTGCCCAAGTTTTCTTTGGTTCGAGACAGGCTTTGCTTCAATTTAGCAAATAAGCCTATTTTCGCCGGTTTCTCTTGTGCTTTTAACGGCTCAGGCTGAGTCTCTTCTTCAATGACCGTGGCCGGTGAGTCATCAATGACCACAGGTACTTGAACATCAGGCGTCGCGTTAACCGCCGGTGTTTTTTCAGCGTCGCTAGTCAGGAGGGAAACACTATCTTCAGGGTCTATGCTTTGCACATCAACAACTTTGCCTTCGTCTAGTGTTACTTCTACCTCTGTTGGTTGAGTTACGGTTGATGACGTGTCGACCTCAGTTGCAACCACTACTTGGTCGGAGGCACGCTGGTTGTTTTCCTGCCGCTCAGCTTCTTGGACAGGGTCCTGTTGTGACTCTGCTTGGACGGCTTCTGGTGTGCTCTTTGGGGTATCTTGTGGCTCTGACTTGGGCTTGTCTTTTTTGAGCCAACCGAAAAACTTGGACATATTGACTAGAAATCCTTGGAAAATCGTTAAGTTAATTGAGTACACTTACGTATGTTTGCAGCAATCATAACATTCCTACTATAAATGAAGCGAGACGTAAAAAAGACTCAAGCCGCCAATGGCGCAATTCGTATTATCAGCGGCCAATGGCGTGGGCGAAAATTACCCGTGATGGATGTCCAAGGACTGCGGCCCACAACGGATCGTAACAAAGAAACTTTATTTAACTGGCTAATGCCATATACCCAAAACAGTCGGTGTTTAGATGCGTTCGCGGGAAGTGGTGGTTTAGGTTTTGAAGCTTTATCTCGCTACGCCAAGCATGTCACCTTTATAGAGCTGGATAAAAAAGTCGCAGCTAATTTACGGCAAAATCTGGCTAACTTAAAGGCGCCCCAGGAAAGTGCTGAAGTGATTTGCGCAGACACATTAGGCTATTTGATGCAACTGCAACACTCATTCGAGCTGATTTTTCTTGATCCCCCGTTTCATAAGAATCTACTACCTGGGGCAATCGATAAAATTCAACAACAGGGTTTGTTGGCTGAAAACGGTTTGGTGTATATCGAATGCGAAACAGCCAATGCACAATATGCCGTGCCATTACATTGGCGGTTACTAAAAGAAAATCAAAGCAGCCAAGTCACAGCACGGTTATACCAAGGGTAGGCATTAAGATGCAATATCAATGCCGATATTGCTCATGCCTTCACCAATAGCGATTTCTTTTAATGCCTTACAGGTCTCGCCATTTTTTGGACTGTTTGCTAATAAGGTCAGTAATTCCTGCTGAATTTCTATTTCCCATTGCATGAGTGGGTGCTGCTTAATTTCTTCATCACTTATTTCTACGTCAGAGGTCGCTTCAATGAAGGCTTCAACTGTGCCTTGGGCTAACTTACTGACTACAACCGCGCCTTGTAAGTCTTCTTCCATTAATAACAAGATAATCGCCGACATCGACATCGCGGTATCTATGGCTGGGTAAACGCCAATCGTGTCAAAATCATTTGGGTCGGGCACAGATGCTTCGACTTTTTCAAGCTGTGCGGCAAGATTAATTTTGGTTTTTGGGTGAGCAAGCCACTCCCATATGATATTCAAGCTATTGCGATATGGACTCGGATCAGCGAATTCTGTTGCTTCACAAAACAGCTGATAGTTAGGTAACATTCTTTCTAATAATGCTGCCGAAAAGGCCACTGCTGGCCAAGATTCTAATTCTCTAACTTGCTGAAAAATAGTTAGTTTATTGTCTTTCATTTTTGCCTCATTGTTTCGCAGTCTAAACTAGCGAATAAAATTGTCCGATGCCATCTAACAGCATTTGAATTGAAATCATGATTAGGATCATACCCATTAAACGCTCGATGGCGATGAGTCCCCGTTCGCCAAGTACGCGATGAAATAAATTGGAAAACATTAAAATAACCGCAGTCACAAACCAAGCTGCGAGTAGCGCAAGCGACCAATCAAGCATGCGACTATGATCCTGATTGGCTAATAATATTAACGCCGCGAGAATAGATGGTCCCGCAATCATAGGAATGGCCAAGGGCACAATAAAAGGTTCTTCTCCGGCGGGTAGACCGGTAACACCGCCGGGTTGAGGGAAAATCATTTTAAGAGCAATTAAAAATAGAATGATGCCGCCAGCAATACTGACCGTTTCTTGTTTCACACTCAGAAAGTCTAAGACCGCTTGACCGCTAAACAAGAAGCCCATCATGATCAGCAGCGAAAATATTAATTCACGGATTAGAACGATGCGCCGACGCTTCGGCTCAATGCTTTTCAAAACGGACATGAATACAGGCAAGTTACCTAGGGGATCCATGATCAAAAATAATGTAATGGCCGCTGACCAAGTATCCATAGAGTTACTCTGTTGCTGATGATTTGTGGATAAGGAAAATTTGCATGTCAGTGTATAACATATGCGAAGCACCGCCCATCTGATTGAAACATTTATCTATTTTTATTAATTCATGACATCAAGCGTCAATTGGATAAATTATTTGCTATGGTTGGTATTTATAATTGGGTTAACGAATAGCACCTAGGCCGTTAAGCGGCATTTCAACGTAAATAAGGAACAAAAAATGAGTGTGATGACAGTCGATGAGGTAGCAGAATTTTTGGGTGTGGAAGCGATTCGAGTAGAACGCTTAGAACGTGAAAGTTTACTTATCGCCATTGAAAAAGACGCACAGGGTAAGCCGCTGTTTAATTCCGCCGATGTTGAAAAATACAAAGTGCTCGCCCAAAGATTAGGTGGACTGTAGATTGTAAGCCCACCTAATTTCTCATTGAATAACCTAGGTATCGATTCACTGATACTTAAGTGACGCTCATTAATGCTTTTTATGCACAAACAGCTGTGTGTTTTATTACTCTTCTAGCAAGGCTCGAGCGATAGTTCGAATGCCCATAGCGGAAGCGCCAGCAGGTGAATAAGCATCAGCACTATCATTAAAAGCGGCTGCCAGATCCATATGTAACCAGCCCTGTGCCCCTTCTCTTACAAAGCGCGATAAGAACCCTGCTGCATTAGATGCGCCACCCGCTCCCCCGCCTTTTTGTGCTCGGCTATTTGCCGTATCAGCGTAATTAGACGGACACTTTTCCTGATGCCAGGTCTCCAACGGTAATGGCCAAGCCAGTTCATTTTCTTCGCTGGCATAACCAAGCATGCGCTGCATGAGATTTTTGTCCAAGGCGAAAAAGGCATTGTAGTCACGACCTAACGCTGCGCTTGCTGCTCCGGTCAGGGTTGCTGCATCGATAATCAGCGGGGCTTGAGTTTCACATGCAGCCATTAAACCGTCGGCTAATACTAATCGTCCTTCGGCATCGGTATTGACTATCTCGACAGTGGTGCCATTTTTATAGGTGATAACATCTCCCAACTTATAGGCATGTCCACTGATCAAGTTTTCGGCACAGCATAAATACAGTTTTACCCGTTTATTCAAGCCTTGCATGATAGCCAAACCCAAGCCCCCAGTGACCATAGCAGCTCCGCCCATATCGCATTTCATGTGCAACATACCTTCGCTGCTTTTAATACTGTAACCACCGCTGTCAAATGTGATGCCTTTGCCCACTAGTGATGCGCTGACCGGAGCTAAGGGGTCACCCGTTGGGTTGTAATCCACCTCTAACATAACCGGGGGGCGCACGCTGCCGCGTCCGACGTTGTACAAGCCAAACCATTGCTGTTCGACTAATTCTTCACCGGTCCATTGCTTGGCACTCACATGGCTAGGACTCAAGCTGGTTAACCATTCGGTACTGCTATTGGCCAATTTTTCTGGAGATAAATCTTCCGGAGTCGCATTGGTTTGATTGCGAGTGAACACTAATGCTTGGTAACGTTGGATTAATTCGTTGCTGTGCTCGTCGTCAGCCCACTGGATATGGTGCTGCTTTTTAGTGTTAGTGAAGCTACAGGCAAAAGCCCATTGTTGTTCGATATGCCACTTGCCGCATAAAGTAACGAAATCTAAATTCAAACCGTCTAGAATGCGCGCAGCACGGCGTATGGTTCGATATTGATGAGCATCATCAGATAACAGGTGGATCGTGGCGCTTTCATTGTCAAACGACACCAGTGCATTTTTACCCCAATGGGCGGATGCTGGTGAAGTAGACAGTTGAATTGAAAGTCGAGACATAAAACACTCCTAAGAGAAAGTAAGCAAATGGCGTAATAATTTTGTGACGATAAACAATATGGTGAAAAATGCAATTTAATAACAGTTTGATTAAAGGCGTATTGATTAAACGTTACAAGCGGTTTTTAGCAGATGTGACACTGGAAAACGGTCAAGAAGTGATAGCACATTGTCCTAATACTGGTGCTATGACAGGGTGTGCAGAGGCTAATATGCAGGTTTGGTTGAGCCCGAGTAATAACCCAAAACGAAAACTCGACTATACTTGGCAGATAGGAATTACGGCTAAAGGGCACTGGTTAGGTATCAATACCAACAATGCGAACAAGGTAGTGGGTGAAGCATTGGAGCAACAGCGTATTCCCGAGCTGGGTGAATATGATTCCATTCAACCAGAAGTACGTTTTGGACATGAAAACAGCCGAGTTGATTTTCTATTAACGGGTGATGGGCAAAAGGATTGTTACCTTGAAGTGAAGTCGGTGACTTTGCTTGAGGGGGAACAGGGTTATTTTCCGGATGCAAAAACGGTACGTGGGCAAAAACACTTACGTGAATTGACGTCTATGGTTGAGCAAGGAAATCGAGCAGTATTGCTTTTTTGTGTTCAGCATACCGGTATCCGTAGTGTAAAAGTTGCTGGCCATATTGATCCTAAATATGCGCAATGTTTTATACAAGCGTTAGCTGAGGGAGTGGAAGTTATGGCATACTCGTGTGATATCGACGAACAAAATATTACGCTAAATCAAAGGCTCCCTGTCATTACATAAAATAAAAGTTGATTTTTTCACCGACGACGCCATATTGCCCGTCGTAATTTGGTTTTTAGCATTTACAGCAGGTCAGTGGGCAAAATTGCCAGCGGTATTTCTTTCTGTTATACATACCCGCTTGCACAAAACCGTCCTGTGCTCGTAGTTAAGGAGAATTGGCTGATGCCAACAGGAAACACGATGAAAACACTCGGATTATTAGCCTTAGCTGGTCTTACTCCCTATCAGGAGAAAGCAGGCGAGGAATACATGAATGATAAACAAATGGAGCATTTCCGTTTGTTGTTAAAAGCATGGCGTGACCAGTTGCGTCAAGAGGTTGACCGCACTGTGCATCATATGCAAGATGAAGCGGCTAACTTCCCAGACCCTGTCGATCGGGCTGCCCAAGAAGAAGAGTTCAGCATTGAATTGCGCACGCGTGACCGCGAACGCAAATTGATTAAGAAGATCGAGAAAACCCTCAAGCGTATTGAAGAAGACGATTTCGGCTTCTGTGATACCTGTGGTATTGAAATCGGTGTAAGACGGTTAGAAGCACGGCCTACTGCTGATTTATGTATCGATTGTAAGACTCTGGCTGAAATTAAAGAAAAACAGCTGCAAGGTTAATTCCTAGCATTGTTAAGAAAGCTGCTCAGTGCAGCTTTTTTTATGCATATGAATAATCGAGGTCAATGAATTTACCTTTTTTCGAACAACGCCTTAATCAAAGTACTCAGTATGTGGGTCGGTTTGCGCCATCCCCTTCTGGTCCTTTGCATTTAGGCTCATTAGTCGCCGCGCTGGGCAGTTATTTACGTGCCCGTCAATTGGGTGGCAAGTGGCTATTACGTATTGAAGATATTGACCCTCCCAGAGAGCAATCGGGCGCCACGGAACGTATTCAAACCACGTTAGCCTGCCATGGTTTAATATGGGACGATGAGGTTGTGTATCAGCATGATAACCACAGCCATTATGAGCAAGCATTAACAGCATTATTCGTAAATGGTCATAGTTATTACTGCCAATGTACTCGTAAAGAGCGTTTAGCCAATCCCCAGGGGCAACGATGCCCATGTGCAGAATTAACACTTGCCCCAAGCACCAGCGCCATAGTTTTGCGTAATTCACTTGGGATCACTGAAATGAATGACCTACTACTAGGGCAGATCAGTTTTGGTGAAGAGGCGAAAGAGGATTTTATTTTACGTCGTAAAGACGGTTTATATGCATACCAGTTGGCTGTTGTTGTGGATGATATTCACGCTGGAGTAACCGAAGTGGTGCGTGGCGCAGACATTTTACCCGCCACAGCTTATCAATTGGCGCTGTACCGATTATTCGAGCAATCACCGCCAGTTTATCTGCATTTACCTTTAGTACTGGGTGAGAATAATCAAAAACTAAGTAAACAGAATCACGCTCCGGCATTGATAAATACAAATGCTCGGCGTAATTTATGCACCGCGTTAGGCTTTCTCGGTCTGAAAGCGTCGGCCAATATGAATGATGCTCCCGTGGATGAAATATTAGCTTGGGCAACGCATAACTGGAACGTGACGCTAATCGCTGATAAAGCGAATGCGTTTGGCAATAGAATTGACGCGTCAGACAGTATATGATCACACGCGTTAAAAACCCTACTATGGGTAAACCGTCATCATGGAGCTGAACTTATTATTTCTCGTGTAATCAACAAGGTAAAAGAAGCGTTTAAAAGCACGCCGAGCATTACTAAACCCACTCTTGTTGCCAATATAATTCCTCGTGCTGAGCACCCTGTGTCACGCACTGATATCAGTGATAATGCCCTCAAGGTACTTTATCGTTTGCATAACAACGGCTTTCAAGCTTACTTGGTCGGTGGTTGTGTACGAGACATTTTATTGGGTAAAGAACCCAAAGACTTTGACGTGACGACGGATGCAACACCCGAGCAGGTTAAAGAGTTATTCAGAAATTGTCGCCTTATTGGGCGTAGGTTTCGGTTAGCCCATGTGGTTTTTGGTCGAGAAATTATTGAAGTAGCAACTTTTCGAGGTCATCACCCTAATCAAGATGAAGAGGCTAAAGACAACTTAAGTAAACAAAGTGATCACGGTCAATTATTGCGTGACAACGTTTTCGGCAGCATTGAAGAAGACGCAGAGCGTCGAGACTTTACCGTCAATGCCATGTATTACAATATTGCAGACTTTAGTATTCATGACTTTGCTAAGGGTATGCAGGCCATTGAAAAACGTGAAATTAGCATGATTGGGGACCCTGCGACACGCTATCGAGAAGATCCTGTTCGTATGTTGCGTGCTGTCCGCTTCGCCGTTAAGTTGGGCATGAAAATTAGCCCTGATACGGCAAATCCCATGTACGAACTTGCTCCTTTGATGGCTAATATTCCCTCTGCACGTTTATTTGAAGAAGTACTTAAGCTGCTGCTTTCAGGTCAAGGCCTAGAAACATACAAACTGCTGAATGAATTTAATTTATTTGAGCAGTTATTCCCACAATTAGGGCCGTTGTTAAAAACACAGAATAGCCGTGAGTTAGCATTTATAGAACAAGTGCTGATGAACACAGATAACCGTATCAATTCAGACATGAAAGTTACCCCCGCTTTCATCTTCGCCGCTTTATTGTGGTATCCATTAGAAGAGCGTTGTCAGCAGCATATGGTAGAGGGTGGACTCAATCACTTTGATGCTTTTAATTTGGCACTAAGTGACGTGTTACACCGCCAGATACAACGTATTATGATCCCCAAGCGCTTTACTATTACCGTGCGGGAAATTTGGCAGTTACAGCAACGATTGCCAAAACGTTATGGGCGCAGAGCGTTTCAGATGCTTGAACATCCAAAGTTTAGAGCCGCCTATGACTTTTTATTGATCCGCGGCCAGATAGAAGGCGGTGAATTATTAACGCTTGCTCAGTGGTGGACTGACTTTCAAAATGTCGATCCGGAAGAGCGTCAAGGGATGTTGCAAGTCTTGCGCGAAAAAGAAGGTGGCGGCGCACCTAAGCGTCGTAGTCGTTATCGAGGCAAGAAGAAAGCAGCGCAATGAGCCAAGTATACGTTGGGCTTGGTAGTAACCTAGCTCAGCCAGAACAACAAATAGCCCAAGCATTACAAGCCATCGAGGCACTTCCTGATACTCATATATCGGCCTCGTCTAGTTTGTATATAAGTCGTCCTATGGGTCCCCAAGACCAGCCTAGCTATGTTAATGCTGTGGTTGAGTTGCAAACTGATTTACAGTCTGTTGAATTTCTTCATTGCTTACAAAAAATAGAGTTAGAGCATGGTCGCGAGCGTAAAGCACAGCGCTGGGGGCCACGTACCTTAGATTTAGATATTTTGTTATTTGGTAATCAACTAATTGATTCACAAGAACTTACTGTTCCTCATTATGGTATGAAGCAGCGTGAGTTCGTGTTGTATCCTTTGCATGAAATTGCCCCCGAATTACATCTACCTTGTGGCAGTAAACTCACCATCTTGTTAGATAATTGCCCGTTAAATGGGTTGAAAAAGTTACCGTATAAATCAGTGTGATAGAAATCCGTTAAAAAATCCGTATAGTGCCTGATTTACTTAAGCGCTATTAAATGTTCATCGTATTGGAGTGATTCAAAATGAAAAAAGTCACAACTTCAACGTTGTTGAAAATGAAGCAACAAGGCGAAAAAATCAGTGCGTTAACCGCATATGATGCGAGCTTTTCAAAGTTGTTTGATGAGCAAGGAATAGACGTACTATTGATCGGCGATTCGTTGGGGATGGTGCTGCAGGGCTGCGACGACACATTAGGCGTAAGCATAGAGGATGTGGCTTATCACACACGTGCTGTACGTAAAGGTGTTGAGCGTGCGTTTGTTATTGCTGATATGCCGTTTATGTCTTACTCCACCCCAGAGCAAACATATTTGAATGCAGCTAAATTAATGGCAGCCGGTGCAAGTATGGTTAAACTTGAAGGTGGACGCTGGTTACTCGAAAGCATAAAAGGCTTGAACGAGCGCGGTGTACCTGTATGTGGTCATTTAGGATTAACTCCTCAGTCGGTACATGTTTTTGGTGGCTTTAAAGTACAAGGTCGAGACGATCTGCAGGCTGAGCAAATGCTTGAGCAAGCCAAAGAAATGGCTAAAGCTGGTATACAGCTCTTGGTCCTAGAGTGTGTGCCCACTGAATTAGCTGGTGCTATCTCGCACGCTATCGATATTCCGGTTATTGGAATTGGTGCAGGAGCAGAGACTGACGGGCAAATTCTGGTGATGCACGATATGTTCGGTATCAGTGCTAACTACATGCCGAAGTTTTCGAAAAACTACCTGCAAGAAACAGGTGATATGCGTACCGCGGTTAGTCAATATATCGAAGAAGTGAAAGACGGTAGCTTTCCGTCTGACGTTCACAGTTTTAGTAAGTGAGTTAAATATGCGAGTGATTAGCAATATCGCCAGTTTACGTGACGTGCGTCGCAGCTGGCAGGCTGAATATAAGGTCATTGCCTTTGTACCGACTATGGGCAACTTGCACCAGGGACACCTTAACCTAGTTAAAGAAGCCAAGATGAAGGCCGACGTTGTGGTGGTCTCTATTTTTGTTAACCCCTTGCAGTTTGGGCCGGACGAAGATTTAGAAGCCTATCCACGTACCTTGGAAAATGACCGTAAAGTGTTGAGCGAGATGGGCGTAGATGTTTTGTTTACACCTCAGGTGAAAGACATCTATTCTCGTGGACTTGAGCAGCAAACTTTTGTTGAAGTGCCGGGAATTTCCTACATGATCTGTGGCGCTAGCCGCCCAGGGCATTTTCGTGGCGTGGCAACTATTGTATGTAAGTTGTTCAACATGGTTCAACCAAACATGGCATTTTTTGGCGAGAAGGACTTTCAACAGCTGCAAGTTATTAAAGCTATGGTGACTGACTTGTCCATGAATCTTACTGTGCATGGCGTATCTACGACCCGTGAAGACGATGGGTTAGCGATGAGCTCGCGTAATCAATACTTAACTGCCGAACAGCGTACGTTAGCGCCAACACTGTATCAACGCTTGCAAGAGATGCGAGATAAGATAAATTCAGGACGTCGAGACTTCTCACGAGTTACCAGTGAATGTTGCGAGCAGCTTGCCCAGGCTGGCTTTAGTCTGGATTACATTGAAATTCGTTCGGCGGATACTTTGTTACAACCGGGTCATGAAGAAACCAAGGTGGTTATCCTCGCAGCGGCATTTTTAGGTCGTACACGGCTTATCGACAACCTTCAGGTAACACTTAATTAGTTGTACCACGGTATTTCAGGGTGAGAAAATCGTTAAAAAAAGGCCGTTAGCTAACACTAACGGCCTTTTGTCATTCTACGTTAGCAAATAATTACAACGTAGATTTTTCCGTTAGCTGAGCCCAATTAACACTCTTACTCGCGATCGCTATTTGCTCATCAAGGATATTCTGTAAATCCTTTTCTGTGGTCAACGGATTAGCCAGAACCACACGAAATACCGTGAGTGTTTGGTCGCCATAAGTTTGGGTTTGTAAGCGAGTGCGAGATACAAATGATTTACCCGCTTCACGTTGCTGCTTCTGCACGTACACAGTCAATTTATCTAGCTTTTCATTGAACTCAGGGCTTAATGAAGGCTGCGCTTTGACTTGTAGCTGCACTTCTTGGGGATTAACCCGATAGGTCAGCAAGGAAAGGGTCGGGTGGGTGATCAACTCAAAGTCAGGGTGAGATTGGATCATGCGAGCGAATATCTTGGCTTTTTCAATACTCTGATCGATCAATAATTCATAACCAAGACGGCCAAATATATGCAAAGACGCATATACCATCATCGCCATACCATTGCGTGAACCCTCTAGGGTGGTTGCACCTAAATCTTTAGAGCCTGCACGCAGAATATAATTAGCATGGTGACGCACAGCGTTGCTGTCATTCGGATCTTTAAACAGCACCATACCTGCGCCCATAGGCACGTACATTTGCTTGTGCGCATCTATGGTCACTGAATCGGCACGCTGGATACCTTTGAGGATATTTCGATGTGTACTTGAGAACAAAGTCGCACCGCCCCAAGCTGCATCAACATGGAAATGACAGCCTAATTCAGCGGCGACATCAGCCAGTTCGTCTAGGGGATCGACATGGCCGGTTTCTGTTGTGCCTGCGACACCGACAATACTCAGAATTTTATTACCTTGTTCTGCGTACTGTTTGCCAAATGCCAAGGCCTTTTCCGGTGAAAGTCGTTGGGTAGGGCAGTCTAATGTGATGAGCTGCTCTCGGCCCAAGCCGAGTAAGTCCACAGATTTCGAGAGTGAATAATGACCACGGCGCGAGGACAAAATAGCCATTTTTTTATAGCCATAATAGGCTAAGCCTGCAGCTAAGCCTTCCCGAGCCACACCTTTAAACACCCCGTCAGCGGCGAGCGCCTTGTTCCGGGCAACCCATAATGCGGTGACATTGGCTATCGTGCCGCCTGAGCAAAACGCGCCCAAGGCATGATTTGCGCTGTGCAAATAGGTGTTATAAAACTCACTGTCTTGGGCGTACACCAATTCGTGCATCATGCCCAGCACTTGACGCTCCAAAGGCGTAAAGGCTTTAGAGGTTTCAATTTTAACCAGATTTTGATTAAGCCCAACTAACAACTTAGCCAAGGATAAATGAAAATAGGGTAAAGCAGACGTCATGTGTCCGATAAATGTTGGCGAATAGGTATTAACTGAATTAGCGACCAGCTTTTCAAGCAGATTAGCCGCGTGTTCCGAAACGAACTCAGGGTGTTCCGGTACATTAAATTCAGCAAAACTTTGCTCTATTTGCTCAAGTGATGTGACTTTAGTCACCACATGTTGAGACAAAAAATCGGCCAAGTTATCTGACAGATGCTGCTCAATCTGAGCTAACTTAGAATCTTTACCTTCAGGCATGGTAAATACTCTAAACAAATGCTCTAAACTGACTTCAGCTACAGCCACGCTTGACACCTCATATGAAAACTTTCAGGTCGCGAACTTTACATCAATTTTTCGACCCATACCAACATAAAGACCCATAAATAGGGGGGGTAAGGTTGGTTTTTAGGGCCCATTGATAGCTAACGGCCTAGGACATTTGTATGAATTGCCAGCATGATGAACGAAAGTTGTACTATTTCACCTAGCCTTAGCTAGCTAACTTGCTATAGTGTAAAGAAAAAATACTAGCCAATATGAAAGTTTCTCAAGTAACTGAAAGTTTTAACCTCGATAACGTAGTGCCATTCTTCCAGCCCATTATGGACTTGTCTAATAATCAAGTGTGGCGATACGAATGCTTGGCTCGCCTCATTACGTTTGGCGAACGTCCTTTTATTCCCAGTGAATTTCTGTATTTAGTTGACCGCCAAGAGAGCCAATCTCAACTCACCGAAACGATTTTTAATCGCAGCGCCCAATATTTCCGCGAGCGAGATATACCTTGGAATATCAATGTTAGTTTGGCTGATATGCAAGATGAGAGTATTCACCGCTTTTTGAGTGATCAAGTACAAAACTACCCGAATCCGCGACGGGTTGCGTTGGAAGTTACCGCGCAAAATGTGCTGGCCGATACAGAGACCTTCGATGTTTTTTCGCATTTATGCAAAAAACTACGATTAAGTCTTTTTGTTGATAACGTTGAACTTGAACAGGACAGTATTGAACGCTTACTCGCCCTACCGATTAGTGCTCTGAAAATGTCGGGGCCGATGTTGGCAAGCTTAGCGCAAGACAGGCTCGCACAATCCATTGTGAAGACGCTGAGTGAGCAAGGTGAACGTAAAAATATTGCCTTAGTCGCACAGCATCTTGAAAGTGAAGAGCAACTTGCCTTACTCAAGCAATTAAACGTGCGATATGCCCAAGGTTTCTTTTTCAGCCAACCAAAGGCACAGGCACACTAGCGGTTTATTTACAGCTGGGCAATAACCTGCCAGCTGGGTTGACCACTAGCCCAATACTTTCGCTCAAACGGCGTAATCGCTTGCTCATTTTGATACTGATTAACCTGTGCGCTTAATCCTGCGACCTGTAAGGCGAGAGCAAATTCCTGAATATATATTTGCCAATTGCTGCGCACCTCAAGCTGCCCGCCTAATTTTATTATCTCAGCAAACGCAGGACTGGCATGCCAACGTCTTTGCACATGGGCAGATTTAGGATAAGGGTTGGGGTAAAGTAAAAAATGTTTGGTTAGGCGCCAGTTAGCTTGCACTGCCAAGCGCCAAAAGTCGTTTAAGTCAGCCCGCAGTATCAAAGCATTATTTTGCTCGAGGCTATAATGTTCATGCTTATCAATTCGATGAGCTGATTTATCCACACCAATCACTTTTGCTTCAGGGTGTAGGTTGGCAATATGCGTGGTACTTTCGCCTACTCCACAGCAAGCGTCGAGGATTAGCGGTCCTTGCCAATCACCTAACCACGCTTGTGCTTGAGCGAATGCTTGCACGGTATGTTCCGTAAACGGCCGCTGACTCGGATGCCTGAGATGACGGTTAACCAACGCTGGGAGTTTCTCGTGAACCCCAGTTTGGTTACTGTCGATATGCCGAGAGTTTCCCTCGGACATTGGATTAATATTGCTCATGACGCTGGTCTATTCCGTTTAACTTCTTATGCCTATACCGCGGTTAATAAGCGAATATGCGAAACCGAGTAAAACAACATTGAACACAACCAACAAGCCCAATGAATACAGATAATCCACGTCAGATACGCCTAAGAACCCGTAACGAAAGCCGTTTACCATATAGACTATAGGATTTATTTTACTGACCCATTGCCAAAATTCAGGCAACAATGAAAGTGAATAAAACACGCCACCTAAATAGGTTAATGGGGTCAATACAAACGTGGGTACCACACTGATATCATCAAATGACTTAGCAAAAATCGCGTTGATCAATCCTGCTGTGGCAAACAAGGTCGACGTGAGCAATAAGGTGATGATGATAATGGGAATGCTGTGCAGCGAAATGTCTACAAACAACATGGATACACAGGTAACTATGATGCCGATTAAAATGGCTCGGGCTACACCGCCGCCAACAAAGCCAGCTATTATCACCCAGTTAGGAATGGGCGCGACGAGCAGCTCTTCAATGTTGTGCTGAAATTTTGCACTATAAAACGACGAGGAGACATTGGAATAAGAGTTGGTGATCACCGCCATCATAATCAAGCCAGGTACAATAAATTCCATGTAGCTAAAGCCGCCCATTTGGCCAATGCGGCTGCCGATTAAATTACCAAATATGACAAAGTACAATGACATGGTAATAGCCGGTGGTACTAGGGTTTGGATCCATATGCGCAAGAAACGGGTGCATTCTTTGATCCACAGCGTTTGCAGGGCAATCATAGTGCGATTAACCATTTGCTAGCTCCTTGTTGTTCTTTTGTTCATCTTGCGCTAGCTGGGCTTCCCGGCCAGACTCAACTAAACGCACAAATAACTCTTCTAAGCGATTGGACTTATTACGCATACTCAAGACCTGTATTTGCTGTTTTGTGAGCTGTTCGAAAACATTGTTTAGGCTTTCTTCTTTCGCCACGTCGACTTCCAAAGTGTGAGCATCGAGTAAACGATGCTCAAATCCGCTCAAGGCGATAGTTTGATGCTTACCGGCTAAATCGAGTATGAATGTTTCAATATTCAACGTCGCTAACAGCGACTTCATACTGGTATTTTGCACAATAATACCCTTGTCGATAATGGCAATGTTACGACAAAGCATTTCTGCTTCTTCAAGGTAATGGGTCGTCAGTATGATGGTGATCCCTTGCTCATTGATTTCCTTTAAAAAGGTCCACATTGAACGGCGAATTTCGATGTCGACGCCAGCGGTAGGCTCATCCAAAATCAGCATTCTAGGTTCGTGCATTAATGCGCGAGCGATCATCAAACGGCGTTTCATACCGCCAGATAGATTACGTGCGGGTTGATTGCGCTTTTCCCACAGATCCAATTGTTTAAGGTATTTTTCGGCGCGCTCTTTGGCTATAGAACGCGGCACACCATAGTAACCCGCTTGATTGACTACGATTTGCAGCAAGGTTTCAAACTGATTGAAATTGAACTCTTGGGGCACCAAGCCTATGCATGACTTAGCGTCAACGGGCTGGCTATCTAATGAATATTCAAAAATTTCAGCGCTACCGGCGGTTTTATTAACCAATGAGCTAATAATGCCAATCGTCGTCGATTTACCCGCACCGTTAGGGCCGAGCAGGGCGAAAAAATCCCCTTGTTTCACTTGTAAATTAATCCCATTAAGGGCTCGGGTGCCACCTTTGTAAACTTTGGTTAACCCTTTGATATTCAATGCATTCATGCTTGATTTCCGCGCGTTTCGTGTGAACTTAATATGATCGTTTTTATGGTGACTGCCAACTTAGAAAGACAAAAAGAAAAAGCGTAAAGTCGTCGGCCGAGTGTACTAACACCAAAAAATATGCATCATAACATGGCGATGAATGAATAAAATTCAAGGTTTTTAGTTTGTTAGCAAATAGCGCGATTTACCCTGAGCCTTGCTTATCACTCAAACTTAACCGCGCTTAACTTATGACCGAAATCAAAAACAATAAGAGAGATATCTATGGCCCATATGACCCCCTTACCCAAAGACACCACACCTGAATTAGCCGACGACTTCGCTATTTTTGAGCAGATCCTTGGGTTTGTACCCAATAGCTTATTAACCATGCAGCGACGGCCAGATATTGTACGTGGTTTTGGGGTACTCACCAAAGCGGTGATGGCCGAAGACGGAACCGTCGATTTAGGATTCAAGCGTTTGCTTGCGCATTTTTCCAGTCGCGCTGCGGGCTGCCAATACTGTGAAGCTCATTCGCTCATCGCGGCTAAAATTCACGGTGTTTCAGATGAAAAAGTCGCCGCCGTGTGGGAATACCAAACGAGCCCGCTGTACTCAGACGCAGAGCGTATCGCCCTCGATTACGCCCTCGCGGCGGGTTCTGTACCTAATGCGGTCGACGAACCCTTAATGGCTCGCATGCGAGCCCATTGGCAAGAAGACGAAGTCGTCGAAATTCTAGGGGCGATATGTTTATACGGTTTTTTAAATCGCTGGAATGACTCCATGGCCACCGACTTAGAGGCAGCACCAAAAGCGTTAGGTGAAGAAGTGCTAGCCCAAGGCGGATGGACAGGTGGCAAGCACGTGTAAGGGCCAATTCGCTCATACATGGCATTTTTTTGCTGTTGATACGATAGGTTAACGCTTTTAAAGGGAGCTTATTCTTGGGTGTTGGTGACGCATTAGTTGCTCAGGCTGGAAATGGTAGGTTTTTATCTAAGTTGAACGATGGATTAGCGATAAATAGGTCTCGCACACATCACATAGGCGAGACCTATTCTGAGCAATCATATTTTCGGTGCTTCCTTTGTCACTCGTAACATAAGCAGATCATCCCTCAAACACACGCTGTGCACTAACTACAAAACGTAATGTCGGATTGGGTGTGAGTGAATTAAACGGATAACAGGTGAGCAAGGTCAATTGGTCCTGATTGTTAGATTCGATGATATGCATCTGGCTTTGATGTACCACAAATATGGCGGTGATGCGATATTGCCCTTGCCCTGCAAGGGTTTGTACGTCTATCACATCCCCTTTGTTAAGCTGGGCTAGCGACGCAAAATGGCTGTCTCTGTGACCCGTGAACACGCTATTGCCACCTTGAAAAGGTAACGGCGTAGCACTCATATGGCCGGGTCCGAAGGCCATCGTGCGGCCTGATGCACCAGCTAATACATACAAAGATTGCTCAGCGAATTGGATTTTGGCCACAGGATAGGTGTCAGCCCAGGGCCAAGGTTTAACCTTTTGTGCTTGTTGATACATTTCGGGGGTAGCGCCAGATGAGCGTTCTAGTGATACCTCAGCGAGTAAGGCGGTTTGCCATGCACGGGCAATGAGTACCTGAGCCAGCTGGGCTTTGGCCCACAGGTAGGCACCGTGAGAAAATAGCAACCCACCACACAGTAAACAGACAAGCCAAATGGCTTTTTGATACTGGCTTGTAATGGGCGTGCTCAGGGACGGCTCGTCGCTTTTTAAATGGATTGTTTCGCACGAGCGCAAAGTGCTAGCCCCATCAGTAATAGTCCTAGCGCTATGTGCAGCGGCATATCACTAGCTGTTTGCGGTAAATTACCCGCTAACATAGCTGAGCCTGCTGGTGCGTTATGGCGAATGGGTTTGTCTTTGCTGGTTTCATGTTGAGATTTAGAGACCTGTTCATCCACTGCAATGAGGCTAGTGAACTGGCTAACAATATGGTGCTCAAGCGCTATTGCCGTGATGTTGGTTTGCCATTGCTGACGCATCTCGCTATTTTGCTCACGGCGTAATGTATTACTCAACTGGGTGATCTTCTCTCTAGCCCATGCCACGCCTAATCCTGCGTGCGGAGCCGTTGGGGTAAGTGGCATGCGTATTGACCAAGGCAGCGAAGATTGTCGCCCTGTTACTTTGACTGCATTATCGGGTTGTTGGTTAGCCATAGCTGATTCTGTCAGCAGCACAGGCACACGATAGTGGATCACCACTGGCTGGGCAGCGTACAAGTCTGGAATGATATTGGGGTAAAATTCTGTGTTTCTGGCGAAGTCGATATGAATATCTTGCATGACTGGCATGGCTAATTTGTTAAATAGTTCCCCCATTTTTTGCTGAACCTGACTGGTGTCGCCAATATACGTAAATGTGCCGCGACCGGCTTGTGCTGCCTGAGTCATAAAATAACTGTTGGGCGCAGAGCCGATGCCAACGGTAAACAAACGGCTGTTATTCAATTCCGTCTCGATAAGGCCCATTAACGCATCTTCGTTGCTAACGCTGCCGTCGGTGATAAACACCACTTGGCGCAGCGTTTGATTAATGGGCGTTATGCTTTCGTCATCCGTGGCTTTGTTGTTATGTAAAGCGACTGTCAAGGCGGGTGCCATCTCTGTACCGCCATCAGCCATTAACCTTGCTAGCCAGTTTTTAGCGCGCTGAATATTGGCTGCACTGGCCGGCATGGCCTTGTGCCAAAGGGAGGTGGGTTGGTCATTGAACTCAATAATGTTCAGCTTATCATCAGCATTAAGCTGGGTTAATGCAAAGCCAACGGCTTGTTTGGCTTGCACGATAGATCCCCCAGCCATTGAACCAGATGTGTCGAGTAGAAATATCACCTCTCTTGGCACGTGTCGCTCATTTACGCTGTTTTGTATTGGCGGGGTTAGCATAACTAGCCCATAACGATATTCACCTTGAGTTTCAGTGAAATGTGCGGCACTGGGTAAATCACTCGTTGCGGGTCGCCAAGTTAAACTGAAATCTCGATTAGCGGGCTGCTTATTATTAAGGGCGATATGAAAGCGTTTATTAGCTTCACCATTTTGCGCTGGATGTTTAGGGGTGACGATGATCTTATGATGCTCACTGACTATATCTTCAGCATTGAGGGCGAAGCCACTATCTAACTCAACGCTAATGCTGACGGGATTAGCTGGTTGGTCTACAGGGTTAGTTTGTGCACTCAATATGGCTGTACTTGAAGCCCAGCCGTCGTGATTTACTTCAGCGACGATGGTGTTAGTGGGTGAATAACGAGGGGTTATTGTCATAGGGAAGCGCAGCGCAAATGTCTGCTCATCGAAGGCAACGACTTGTTGATATTCTATGGTGATGCTTAGGGACTCTTGGGGACCAATATTTGCTATCGCGTTGGTGAATAAATTCGGCCGATGTTGTGTTATTAAACTGGCCTTTCTGCCGTGCATTTTGGCATTGTCAAATTGAGCTTTCGCTTGTGCTTTAGGCATAATTTTACCGCTGATGACACGCTCACCTATCACCATGCTTAAATGATCCACTGCAGCGTTTTCAGGCAATGGAAATGCATAAATGCCGTTGACCCAATCTTGACTTGGGTTATGGAAACGTTGGGTGACTTGGGTACGAGCGATCATGCCCGTGACATGAATTTTCACCTCTGTGCCCAGCGTTGGACTTAATTGATAGCGCCGTGCGTGTTGCGCTGGGGCATTTACTCGTTCATCGATATGAGTATTTTTTTGTGCTTGCTCAGCGGTATAAAACAAACTGCCTTGGGCAACATCATTAATGTCATCCACATATACGATTTGAGGTATGTGTCTATCGTCACTGAGGTGGTTATTTTTGAGCGAACTTTGCTGTTGTTGATGCATTTGTTCTCCGGCAATGTCAGGTTGGGTAAAATATTGGGATGCGGCACTGTGCAATACACCCACTGTGCTAACCATTATCAATAAGCCGCTAAATTTAAGTAAAAGGGACATTCCTGTTCTCCGATTGATGTGAAGACACTAGTGAGTTACGGCAGTCATCATGGATGGTGACTGAGATAGCGATAGCACTGCACTTATGGATACCGTTACTTTGCGAGCAAAGAACAATCCTTCTCGATCATTTTCTATCCCTGAAACCCGAGTTTCACCAAAGGACTCTGTATGCAGTTGTGCAGGATTAACATCTTGCTTGAGCAGGTAGTTTTTAACATTGATGGCCCGTTGTTGTGACAGTGCTTGGTTATATTCTGTATCACCACGTTCATCGGCATAGCCAGCTAGGGTAGCGTGCAACTGCGGGGACTCGCGCAGTGCTTGGGCAAACAAGTCTAATTGGCGTTGATAGTGTGGCTCTATAAGATGGGATGCCGTGCGAAATTGAATGTTACTTTCAATCGGCGCCAAGCTATTGGTGTGTTGTGCGTTGTCGTTATTTTCAGCGCTGAGCGTTGCTATGCTAACGGTTTTCTTTAGGCCCTGTTGATGCGTTCTTTGCTTAGCTGACTGCAGGGCGAGTAATTGCTGATCCTTGTCTGCTAATTGTGACTCCGCCTGAGCCAGTGCTTTATCATTATTGACATCATTTGCTATGAATAAACCCAGTATAGCGCCTAATACGCCGCCAACAGGACCCGCGACGGCACTGCCAAACAAGGCCCCGGAGCCAAAACCTAACATATCGTTTTGCTTGTTCTCTTTTTTTACAGCTTGAGCGACATTGGTTTCAGCCGAAGCCAATGACGAGATGGTTTGATTCATAATGAGTGACAGGGTTAACGCAATTACGGCATATTTCATCGAATACTCCAAATGAGTGAATAGTGTTGGTGTTGAGGTGATTACACAGGACATTTGCGGCAAATTAATGGGTGAAAAATGGCAATCTGTGGGGCAATTGTGGCGAAAAAATGGAATTTGTTGCTGGGCGTCTAAACTGCTGGTGTTTTAGGATATAGTGGCGACACATATTTAAATGAGTGTGGTTATGTCTCAACGTATTGCGCTGGTGGAAGATGATCTCGCTATTCGCGAAAATTACGCGGCAGCGCTGAAAAAACAAGGGTACGACGTTATTTGTTATCCTAATCGGCATCAAGCAGAGTTAGGTTTCGCTCAGCGTTTGCCTGATCTGGCAATCATTGATATTGGTTTGCAGGATGAAATAGATGGCGGCTTTATGGTGTGCCAGCAGTTGCGTAGTTTATCAAAAACCTTGCCGATTATTTTTTTTACCGCCCGGGATAACGATTACGACACGATTTGTGGTCTGCGAATGGGGGCTGATGATTATCTAACCAAAGATATCAGCTTGCCCCATTTGCTGGCGCGCATAGCGGCGTTGTTTCGCCGGGTGGCGCTGTTGAATCAACCCCAGTTATCTGAAGATCTGATTCAAACAGGGGCACTGAGCATTGACAGCAAACGTATGACAGTTAGTTGGCAAGAGCAGGATATCGAACTAACGGTAACCGAGTTTTGGATGCTGCATGCCATCGCAAAGTACGCTGGGCACGTGAAAAGCCGCCAGCAGTTAATGGATGAGTCAAAAATGGTAGTGGATGACAGCACTATTACTTCGCATATCAAGCGCATCCGTAAGAAGTTTCAGCAAGTAGACAGTCAATTCGATCGCATCGAAACCGTTTATGGGATGGGCTATCGCTGGAAAAATGGCGTTGAAAAATAAATTACTATGCATAGCTCTGTATCGTATTCAGTGAATAAGCCCCCGGCTAAACGACCATTTCGTCTGCGTTTTGGGATCCGTTTAAAACTGCTGGCGTTATCGTTATTTTTGTTCGCGATCCCTTGGTTGGGTTATCAATATGTATGGGAGCTTGAAAGCTACCTGCGAATTGGGCAAGAGCAAACCATGGTGGGGACCGCGCGAGCCGTGGCGACCGCTCTGCACGAACGTCCTTCATTGTTTGATACACAAAGTGCTTATTTAACCGATGTGAAGCCAGGTACAGATTTATACGCTCACAAGATCCACGATCCCATCCGCCTCGATGGCAATTTGGATGACTGGCTAGACTATCAACACTTGAGTATCGATTACGGGCAAGATCATTTATTGGATTTCGCCGCACAATATAAGCCAGATAGTTTCCACTTTAGGCATATGGTGGGGCAGTTTGGGGCATATCTGTACGCTATGTTCGAAGTAACAGATGAGGCAGTGCTGTTGCGTAGTAAAGACAGTTTGCGGGTTGATCGTAACGACTACCTGCAAATCGCTATGACCGACCCTGAGGGCACTTTTAAACGCTACGTTGTTGCACCACAGGAAGCAGGGTGGGTTAATGCCTATTTATTGTCAGCGCCCCTAGACTCAATGCGCCCGGTCGCGCTGGAAACTCAAATTCAAGGGCGCTGGCTGAATACCGACCAGGGCTACAATATAGAGTTGCGTTTCCCCTTAAGTATGATGCACAGTAAAATTGCCTTTGCGATCACAGACGTTGACGACCCCATCAATCGTCAAATGCGCTATCGCATTGGTACTGCCAATCCTAATAAAAGCGACGCTTTAGGCACTGTATTAGTGCCATCACCGGAAATTGAAAAAATCATTAAGGGTCTTAAATATTCAAATGCTCGGGTGTGGGTTATTGATAAGCATAAACGGGTATTGGCCCGCTCGGGCAGTATTCATAAATCAGTAGGACTGAGCACGACGGCTTACACCGCTAGCAGGAAAAAGACGGCAAGCTGGTGGCAACACATGGAACAGCAATGGTTACTGCCGATTTACTACCAAATTTTAACTACGCCCCCCGCTGAATTCATTGATGACCTGCAAGACGCGTATGCCTTGCAAGGGCAAGATATCAATGAAGCATTATCAGGGACACCGGCCTCGCTGTGGCGCCTAAGTCCAGACAATAAAGCCGTGATCTTGTCTGCTGCGCATCCTATATATATTGATGACAATGTTATGGGGGCGGTCGTCGTTGAGCAGACTACTAATGGCATACGTACCCTTAGAAATCGTGCATTGGAAAAATTGTTCCATGTGATTTTAGCTGTGATGGGACTGGGGACGTTGGCGCTATTTCTATTTGCTTCGCGCATGTCGTTTCGTATTCGTAAGTTGAGGAATCAAACGGAGGCTGCGATAGATAGTCACGGCAAAATAGTCGCAACTATTCCTAATGGAAATGCGCGGGACGAAATTGGCGACTTGGCCACGACCTTTAATATTGTGCTGGGGAAATTAGGTCAATATAACGCTTATTTACAGAACATGTCCGCGCGTTTGTCCCATGAGTTACGTACACCCGTGGCGATTGTGAAGTCCTCCTTAGAAAATTTGCAGTTAAGTACACAAAACCCAGAAGACGCCCAATATATTGCCCGTGCCCAGCAGGGCATAAAACGCCTAAGCACGATTTTGAACAATATGAGCGAGGCAACAAGGCTCGAGCAAGCGATTCAAACTGACGAGCGTGAAGTATTTGATTTAAGCGCCTTATTAGAGGGATATGTAGCAGGTTATCGTATGACATACCCAAGCCATAAATTCACCTTCAATAATCTTAGTGACGATACAAGGTTATCGGGCTCAGGCGACTTGTTTGGGCAAATGTTAGATAAAATCATCGCTAACGCACTCGAATTTAGCCCAGCGAAAACGGCCATAGCCGTTACCTTTGAGCAAGTGGGTAACCAACATTTGCTGTGTATTGATAATGATGGCCCGCCTTTACCACAGGACATGCAAGGCAAGCTCTTCGATTCGATGGTTTCGGTGCGAGGTGAGCAAGCTTCGACTCAACCTCACCTTGGCTTAGGGCTGTATATCGCCAAAATTATCGCACAGTTTCATGGCGCGGATATTCATATTGATAATCGACAAGCGGAAACCGGCAAACATCTTGGGGTGCGGGTAACGCTTACCTTTTAAAATTATATCGCTAATTAATAGGGTATAAACCTGGGTGTAAAAAAGGCGCCATAGCTAACACCATGGCATGGGTGTAATTACCTTCTCGTGTTGCGTTGCCATTGGTTAGCAAACCAATGGCGCCGCCTTTTTGTTTGACGTTATGGGTGTTAAAGAGTTTATCCATTAACGGGCCTAATTCTTCACCTGCTGCTAATGCCTGATATACCGATTCTGGAATAGGCATAATGGCACCGCGTCCGATAGACTGGCGCTCTCGGTTAGCAATCACGATATAAGCAAATGTTGCCGGTCCGTAATCGAACTTATCCACACCTCCCTCCATGGCCACATAGAAATCAGCTTGCGCATTTTTCTGGCAGTATTCGACGCGATTGATGGCACCTATTCTTGTTTCTTCACTCGTCATGGGCTGTTCAGCAACGCCTGATGGAGCATGCATACCCTGACAAAAAATCGTGTGCTCAGGGTAGAGCATAGCGATGGCATTTCTCGCTGCGTTGACTTTGACAGGGTTTTTTGAACCCACAATGACGTTCAGTGAGGCAGGTGATGGGGGCAATGTAAGTTCCTTGGGATAAAAAATAGATGATATGTTTGTGAGCTGTGGGGCATGGTTGCCACTTTTGGCGCAAACAAACCTAGGTAATATTGTGCTAAAACGATTTCAGCTTAGCAACCTCTATTAATTTTAGGCGATTAGGTTGCCTGCAACACAGCCGTCAAGTGTGAACTGAAACACGCTGGCCAATCTGACCTATGCCGTCCTATATCAATTTTTTGGGGTTAACTATTTAAAACAAAAAGTACAGTATTGGCCCTATGCAACGTATGGTACATGGGTATTAAACTATGTTAACAAGAGCGGTTGTGTTTATGAAATTACATCACTTACCCGGCTATATTCAGTCTATCTACTTGGTTGAATATGCAAGCGGCCTGATGCTGCTTGATGGCTGCACTCGCGCTGATGTTGATGACGTGAAGAGATTTATAACCGACGAGTTAAAGCGGCCCTTCTCTGATTTAAAAACTGTGGTGGTAACACATATGCACCCAGATCACGCAGGGGCTGCCCATACATTACGCAAGTTGACCGGTTGTAAGCTTGTTTCTGCCGACGTAGCGCATTCTTGGTATAAAGGTCTCAGCGGTTGGTTAATGTACTTAACCGATTTAGCCTTAGCACGTTGGGTAGCAGGGCGTTTAGGGCGCAAACGTAAAAGCTTGTGGTACGCAAAAACACTTAAACCCGACATCAAGCTGACTGACAGGCAAACTATCCCTGGGTTTGATGAATGGTGTGTTTTTGAGACGCCGGGTCATACAGACAGAGACTTATCTATTATGCATATGCCAAGTCGGCGTATGTATGTGGCTGATTTAGTGGTCAAAGTTAAAAACCGTTTTATTCCACCGTTTCCAGTATTTTTCCCCCGGCTTTATGGTGGTTCAATTGAGCGTTTAATTGAGATTCAACCCTATTCTTTGTTGCTGGCTCATGGCGGTGAAGTGCAGCTCAATGACGAAGACTACACACATTTGCGTTCTTGCGTACCGAAAGGGCCGCAAACACCTTGGCGGGTCGTTAAAGCGAAGGCTAGACGTAAATTGGGTCTCAAGACGTCAAAGTGAAATTGTTTATGCTATATTTATAATGCTTGTTATGGTAAGTGAGTGTTCACTTTGTAAGTGTTAGTGAATACCTACATTACTTATGTAACATTAACAAAAAGTCCAAAATCCAAGTGAATTCTGGGCCTAAAGCTATGTCGAGCAGATGTATTTGGCGACATTGTAATTGACTTATTAAGCTAGGGTAGTTTGTCCTTAGCTCTTAATTCTTTAGGGCTTGCACCATATTATTAAGAGCAGAGGTGACGCCTGGCCATTGACGTGCTTTTAGTCCGCAATCTGGGTTAACCCAAAACGCTGAGCCGAGATGCGTTCACTGGCCAATCCGCGGGGATCCTAAGTTATGTAATTTAGTCATCGATCCGTCCAATTAAGTTGCAATAAATGGATACTCGTCATAATAACCTAGTAAAAATAGTGGTATATTTTTAGTATTCAATGAATTTTACTCATAGGTTTGAGTCCCATGCTTGAAAGACATCACTTAGCTATAATCCACGCGGTGGATAAACACGGTACCCTAACCGAAGCAGCCAATGCTTTATTTCTAACTCAATCGGCATTAAGTCACGGAATTAAAAAATTAGAAGGCTACTTGGGTGCACCAGTATGGCAAAAGGATGGTCGTCGATTACGTTTAACCCAAGCAGGACAGGGATTACTCAATTTAGCTAATCGAGTACTGCCACAGTTTGAACACACTGAGCAACTGATCCAGCAGATTGCTCAAGGACAAAGAGGGACCTTGCGCATCGGCATGGAATGTCATCCTTGTTATCAATGGTTGCTAAAAGTGGTATCGCCATTTTTGATGGAATATCCAGATGTGGATGTAGATGTGCGCCAGGCGTTTCAATTTGGTGGTTTAGGAGCATTGCTTGGCTATGATATTGATATGCTGATCACCCCAGACCCCTTATTTCAGAAAGGGTTAGAATACCTGCCGGTATTTGAGTACGAGCATGTATTGGTAGTACCTGAGTCTCATCCAACTGCTAAGCAGGGGTACGTAAGCCCGCAAGACTTAAGCAATGAAGTACTTATTACCTATCCCGTTGAAGCCAGTCGTTTAGATATTTTTAGCCAATTTTTGACCCCAGCAGGAGCAGGGGTGAAAAAGCATCGAACCATTGAAACCACGGAAATTATGCTGCAAATGGTCAGTGCTGGGCGAGGCGTATCTGCTTTGCCAAAATGGCTGGTTGAGCAACATCAAAACACGCTGCCTATTATGCCGGTGCGCTTAGGTGAAAAGGGTATTTTTAAGGATATTCATGTGGGCTTTCGGGCTGGGGAAACACGCCCAGACTACCTGAGTGCGTTTATCGATATGGCTAAGCAAACCCACCACTTAGTGTAAGCGCGCCTAGCGATTACGATTTTTTGTTAAACGTAATATGCTCTCGACTATCTGGTCTCTATTGTAAGGCTTGCCTAAATGTTCATTCATGCCTTGTTGTAAATAGTTTTGCTTATCGTGTTCAAAAATATTGGCTGTTAAGGCAATGACGGGTAAATCAGGCATGGCGAGTTCTTGGCGGATAATTTTAAGAGCCGCTAAACCGTCCATCACTGGCATGTTGATATCCATAAGAATGATATCTACATGCTGGGCACGTTTAAGCTCATCGATACAATGCTGTCCGTCATTGGCAGGTATCACCTTTGCACCCTCTTGTAGTAAAAGCTCACAAATAATTTCCTGATTGATCATGTTGTCTTCTGCGACTAATACAACCAGTCCCGTTAATGTCTCTTTAGGCTCTTCAACTACAGGAACAGTTTGTTCGCCATTGATTATATGGAAGAGCTCCTCGTTGCGACAAGGTTTATTCAGAATACGCTCAATAGGAAAATGTTGGCTCATTCGTGCAATGCTTTTACCATCGTAGGCGGTCAAAATTACGATGCGACTGGTTATCTTATTATCTGATTGCTGTAAGCGAGTTAAAAACGCTAGCCCCCCCATTTGCGGCATAACCCAATCTAGCAAAATAATGTCCGGTTGTTCCCCTTCTAATAAAGCATCTAACGCATCGCTGGCAAATGAGTACACACTGACTTGGGCGCCCATTGTGCTCAGCGCATGTTCAAGCATGGTCAATGAAATAGGGTTGTCGTCTATGACCATAATTCGCTGAGGTTTGGACAACGTTTTTGGTTGTTCCGCAGCGGTCACAATTAAGTTATTAAGCTTTAAATTTACCTGAGCAGTAAAGCAACTGCCAATACCTAATTGGCTGCAGACGGCAATTTCTCCCCCCATTAATTTACATAGTGCTTGGCTAATGGACAGGCCTAACCCACCGTTGATATTTTTTTGCTGATCCAGAGGCTCGCTACGGCTGAATAGTTTAGATATGTCTTCCTGTCCTATGCCGGCGCCCGTGTCGCTGACCATAAAGCTTAGTTTATATTCGCTGTTGATTGATGAGGTGGGTTGATCTGGATCGGCACTGATAACGAGGTGAATATGCCCGCTGCTGGTATGTGCAATGGCATTAGTGCATAAGTTGAGCATGATTTCGCTCAATCGTCGACTATCACCAATCAAATCGCAGTGCACTGTGTGGGGAACTGTGATGTTAAATGCCAGTCCCTTATCTTGTGCTTCTTTAGACAGCATGGCATACAAACCATCAACAACTTCGTGTAATGAAAAAGGATGTTCGTTTAACTGTAGTTCGCCTGACTCAAGCTGGGAATAATCTGATAAATCTCCAAGGACCGCGTTTAAATGCTGAGCCGAGGCACTAATCTTGCGCAGGTAATCTTGCTGTTTAAGCGACAGCTGTGTCTGCAAACACAAGTCAGTCATACCAATGATCCCGTTGACCGGCGTGCGTATTTGATGACTTAAGGTGGTCATAAATTGGCTTTTACCACTTAATGCCAATTCAGTCGTTGCTTGACTCGTGTGTAATGTGTTCTGGGCATTGCTCAGTGCTAACGAATTGCGCTCTATTTCGCTCGCTTGACGTAATGACTCTTGCTGAAGATCTCTATAATGCTGCAATCCTGAACGTAATAGAGAGCTAACTACCAAGCAGCCGAATATGGCCAAGGTTAAATAAACATAGTGAACCCAGCCAATAGACAACAAATTGCTACTGGGCGGATACACCCAGAGTTGCCACTGCTGACCGTCGATATTGAGGGGGACGTTTAAACTGGGAATTTCTGAGCGTTGTGTATTGAAGCTGGGGGCATCAGGCAGCATTTTGTCATCAGGAAAGGCGTAGTGACCTTGTTGATAATCTGACAACACGTAGGCATAGTGCTCTCTGTTTAATTCGCTTGGTAGTGCTTGGGTGAGTGATGCAATGCGATGTGTTGTGATTAAAAAGTCTGTGCCTGTAATTGGCTGCACAATAACGAACACAGGTTTTGGCCCTTCAGTCGTTTGTAGGATCAAGATTGGAGAGACGACCATCTTATTTTCTTTGCGCGCCAAGGTCAGGTAAGGATCAATGTATTCGTCAACGGGCGTATTGAATGCTGACAAACCATTTTCTGTGGAAAAGTGAAGACCTGTAGTCGCTGCAGTCGCATTTCCAGCGTTTTTTAACCAGTTTATCTCCGCTATATCTTGCGGCTTTGGGTATACCAACTGAATAAACTGGTTAAATTGAGTCGCTGCAAGGGGGTTATTCTCTTTAATTGCTTGGGCAAGTTTGCTGCTGCGCTCTACCGTTTGCTGTAATGCTACATCGTAACGTGCCACAAATTGCTGGAGATGTTGCTGGGCGTGGTTGAGCTCTTGGCTTCGGTAAGCAGATGCCCCCTGATTAAATAACAAGAGTGCAATGGCGCTTCCAACTACAAAGGTAAATAAAAAAACGGCATTGGCGATTCGGCCACTAACAAGATACTTCATTCCATGTCATCCACTTCAGTGCTATAGGAGTCAGGTACGGGCAATTCATTTGCCGAAAGCAACCGACATCTGAACCGTACTCCTCGGATGACCAAATATCAATCACCACTAACTAAATTAGTTTAACTACCAGAAAAATGCGCGTAAAGAAGGGGGAAATATGTAAAAAAGGCAGATATTTCAGGTGAAATATCTGCCATGGATGTGACACCAAGCCAGGACCAGTGAAACTCAGTATCAAACAGGCAGTATTAATTTAATCTAAATGAGAATTGTTTGCAAGTGCATTTGGGCGTAATTTGATAAGGGGTGAATATAATGAACCAAATAGCGCCAATATAAACGGGTATTTAATGTGCCAATGTTATTTGTTGGGTCCGAGCAAGTGTAATAACCATAGGTATAGCAGTACACGGGTGGTGCCTGCAAGGTATTACAAAAAATAACCGTGGGCGAGGGGCAAGTAGATAAATGAATAAACCGTAAAGCGTTTTATTGCATAACGCTTTACGACAACAATTCAAAACGATTTGAGGGTTAAGCGACCAATAAAACAGCCGCTAAGCCAATCAAGCCACCAAACACACCGCCCCACACAACCAACCAGCCTAAATGCTTTTTGATCATGGTTTGAATGATATCTTTGACCATTTCAGGGGTTAATTCGTTTAAACGTTGCTCAACAATTGACTCAATTTTTTGTTGCACGTCATGCATCACACTTGGCTGCTCTAGCTGGTCGCTAAGCAAGTTTAAAAAGCGCTCGTCTTGGCTGATAGCAATTAACGATTCTTTCATCTTCTGGACAAAAGGCTGTTTCAAGGGCGTAAGTGCATCAGCGCCACCAAACATGCCCAACATACTGCCAAATGACGATGCATTGATAACTTCTACTAAGGAATCGAAGGTTGGCTCGAGGTCTACTTTTTCGAGTACTGGGGCTAAGTCCACTTTAATTTGTTGGTTATCGCTGTTGAGAAAGCGTGCAATATTTTGCTCAGTAAAGAACTGGGTCATCATGAGTTCACGTATGCCAGCCTTGAACTCCTCGAAGCGTAAAGGTATAACGCCTGAACCGTACAGCAAAGGCACTTTTTCAAATAACATGTAGACGGCGAGCCAGTTGGTGACCGCGCCGGATAAGGCGAATACACCTACGGTAGTCACAATCGGGCTTTCTAAAACCATACCCAAAATCAGTAATATCAAGGCAATGGCGTTGGTAAGTATACTTTTGTTCAAGTTTGCTCCTTATCATAGCGATGTACACGGTCGCTATATAAATAATGTAGGGGGGTGATCGACGCTATGCTAGCAAGGTGTGATACCTAGTGACAACAGGATTTAACGCGCTTTGGCGCAGCCCTGATTGTCTGTATGTGTTACAACTTGAGCTATTCCTAGCGTATTATTTCGCTAAACGGGCTGGTGGGCGGCAGAGTACCATATACTAGACCTTGCTGTTCCCACAATAGAGTCTTGCAGACGACGCTGGCCAATACGGGATCATCCGCGTTGGGCGGAGCTTACAGAGTAAAATAAAGCAGTACGACCAGACTGGTGTTTGGTATGAATTTTTGAGTGTAGATAATTAATTGCCCAATAATGGGGGATTCATTTGGTTAACTAGCCTAGCATTTGAGTGTTCTTACTGACTATTTGCAAAGGGGTTGCAATAAGGCAGTGCCCATCACCGGCGGGTAAAAAGGAGGTGATGAGCAATGATAAAAGCCTATGTCTGCACAGTATTTTTACGCAAGCCTAAACGTGTCAGGTCTAATAAACGTAATCAGCTTATGCGTTATTTTGCAAAACCGCCTAATGGTTTTAATAAAAGTGGCGCGAGGGCTGCGTGTCTATCTCTAAGCTCCTGCGGTAAATCGCCTAGGTGTACCATTCGAGTTGGAGTGGCAGCGGCCATCCAGCGTTGTGCATGGGCATCCCAGTTTTCGATGTGAATATGTGACGACGCAAGATCCTTAAAACGTTCATAAACCAAGATATCGCCTTCATCAGAGATATAGTATTGATAATTCAGCGTTCCTTCTTCTGTTAACGCTCTTTTTACTTGATCCTGCATAACGCCTTTAAAGTTTTCCAGTTGACCTGCATTGAGTTTGGCTTCAACTATCCAACCGAAATTCTCAAACTGGGTGTCGCCGTCTTTTGTCACTCGACTATCCGCTGCTTGTTCTCGAGCAAATCCGCCTAACGGTTTTAGCCAAAGGGGAGACAATGCCGCGTGTCTTTCACGCACATCATCAGGTAAGTCGCCTAGGTGTACCATACGTGTAGGAGTTGCTGCATCGATCCAACGTGCGGCATGGTCATCCCAATTCTCAATGTGCTCATGTGATGCATCGGCATTGCTGAATCTTTCGTACACTAAAACATCGCCTTCATCAGACATGTAGTATTGATAATTGAGTGTTCCTTTCTCCGTTAACGCTCGATTAACTTGTGAATTCATGACTTTTTTGAAATTCTCCAGTTGTCCTGGATTCAGTTTCGCTTCGACTATCCAACCATAATTTTTAAACATGTGTTTCTCCTAAATCGATTTTTACCCATAGGTATTTGAGTGGGAAATATAAATGATAGGAGCCAATGTTTTATTGTTGCCCCATCCGTTATCAATTGCCGAATCGTTAACTGATTTGATGATGGAATAGAGCATAACAATACCCATATTGATTGATAATATAGGGTGTTAGAGAATCAGTATATATAATTTATTGATAATTAAATGGAGTGATATTCCCCCTAACTTTGTAGACATTTTTTACTTATAAATCGAAGTAACGTAAAATGTACTTTTGCGGCGCAAATACATGACTGATTTTTAATGCTGCTTAAAAAAACAAAACCCGCGGTAATAGCGGGTTTCAAAAACTTATGTCAGTTTCAAACTTTAATTCCAAGTTTCAAACTTTAATTCGATCGCACATGGCCCATATTATTTAACGTGTGCTTATTCAACCGTTACGCTTTTTGCTAGGTTTCTAGGTTGGTCTACATCAGTTCCTTTGATGATAGCCACATAATAAGACAGCAACTGTAACGGTAGGGTATAGATAATCGGCGCTATTGCGGCTGCGCAATGGGGCACATTGATTACGCGCATGGTTTTATCGCTTTGGAAGTGAGCTTCTTTATCGGCAAACACATACATGATACCGCCTCGGGCACGCACTTCTTCAACGTTAGATTTTAGCTTTTCGAGTAACTCGTTATTAGGTGCCACTACAATTACGGGCATCTCATCATCAATCAGCGCTAACGGTCCATGTTTAAGCTCGCCTGAAGCATAGGCTTCCGCGTGAATATAGGAAATCTCTTTAAGCTTTAAGGCGCCTTCCATTGCGATAGGGTATTGATCGCCGCGGCCTAAAAATAGGCTGTGATGCTTGTCGGCAAATTCTTCTGCTAAATCCTTTATGCCTTGTGTCAGGCTTAAGGTTTCTTCTAATTTACTGGGTAAGCTGTGCAAGCCATCTACTATGGCTTTATGATCTACGTCACTCATTCCATTATGTTTACCCAAAGCCAAGGTTAGCATTAAAAAACCTGTGAGCTGAGTAGTGAACGCTTTGGTTGAAGCCACGCCAATTTCAGCACCTGCAAGGGTCATAAATGCAAGATCTGACTCGCGTACCAAAGAGGAGCCAGGCACATTGCAAATGGTTAAGCTTGAGCTATATCCTAAACTTTTCGCCAGGCGTAAGGCGGCAAGAGTATCGGCGGTTTCACCCGATTGAGAAATGGTAACCAATAAACTATTAGGGTGAACAAAGGATTTGCGATAACGAAATTCAGAGGCAATTTCAACGTTACACGAAACGTTGGCGTATTGTTCTAACCAATATTTTGCCGTCATGCCTGAATGGTAACTGGTACCGCAAGCGACGATCTGTACGTGCTTGATGTTAGCTAGCACCTCATCGGCACCTTGACCAAAGATATTAGGGCTGATGTCGTGTTCACCTAAGCGTCCTTGCAGACAATTGCGCACCACACTTGGTTGCTCGTGGATTTCCTTGAGCATGTAGTGGCGATAACCGGCTTTGTCGCCTGCATCGTGTTCGATATCCGATTCGATAATGTCGCGCTCAACAACTTGGCCGCTTTGGTCGTATACGATCACACTGGTGCGTGTTACTTCAGCCACATCGCCTTCTTCAAGGTACATAAAGCGACGGGTGACGGGTAATAGCGCCATTTGGTCAGAGGCAATAAAGTTCTCGCCAATACCAAACCCGATCACCAAGGGGCTACCAGAGCGTGCAACTATCATGCGCTCTGGCTCAAGCTTGTCGATAATCACGGTTCCATAGGCACCTTCAAACTTGCTTACCGCTGTTTGTACGGCTTGCAGTAAATCTGCGCCTTGATCTAACTCGTAATGCACCTGATGAGCGATTGATTCCGTATCGGTATCAGAGCTAAAACCGTAGCCTTTTGCTGAAAGCTCAGCGCGAAGATGCTGGTAATTTTCGATGATGCCGTTGTGAACAACGGCCACTCGTTCACTGGAGAAATGCGGGTGTGCATTTGCTTCGGTTACACCACCGTGAGTTGCCCAGCGAGTATGGGCAATCCCTACACTGCCTTTGACTGGTTCTTTGTGCAGGGCATCGGCAAGTTCTTTCACTTTACCTGTGCGACGGATACGGGTTAAATTGCCGTCGCTATCCAGCAATGCCACGCCTGCGGAATCGTATCCACGGTATTCTAAGCGTTTCAGGCCTTCTAGCAATATTTCTACTACGTTGCGCTCTGCAATCGCGCCGACTATCCCACACATAGGTTATGCTCCAATTTTTTTAGTTTGTGCGCAAATGACCTTTACGCCCTGTTTTTCAATATGTTGTTTATCGCTATCCGCGATCAAATCATCGGTAACCAATATGGATATGGCCAACCAGGGCAATTCAATATTGGGAATTTTACGTTGTAATTTTTCAGATTCTGCCATGACGACCACCTCACCAGAAACCTCTGCCATTACTTGGCTCAGTTGAGTGAGTTCATTGAAGGTGGTGGTACCTTTATAGAGGTCGAGTCCTGCAGCGCCAATAAATGCTTGGTCAAAATTGTAGGCGCGTAGGACTTGCTCCGCCATTTTTCCCTGAAACGCATGGGATTGCGGATCCCATGTGCCGCCCGTCATTAGCACTTTTTGTTCATTTTCTTGCTCTAGCAGTGAATTGGCTACATGCAATGAATTCGTCATGACCACTAAGCCTATTTTGCTCGCCAGCTCAGGAATAAGTGCCGCTGTGGTACTGCCACTGTCAATAATAATGCGGTTATGATCTTTGATCAGTGTCGCCGCCGCTTGGGCTATGGCAATTTTTAGCGCCGAGAGTTTTTCACTGGAAAGCTCTGAAGAATCTTGCGGTAAGGGTACTGCACCACCAAATTTACGCAGTAATAGGCCATTATTTTCAAGCTCGGTCAGATCTTTACGGATCGTGACCTCCGAAGTCGAAAATAATTTAGCAAGCTCATCAACCATGACTTCACGGTGTTCATGAAGGCGATCAATAATGGCGCGGCGACGTTGTTGAGTGTTTCGTTTTTGCATAACTCGAAATATATATGTTTCGAAACGAAAGATAAAGGGATTATTTTATCCCCTGTGTACTGAGCTATTCCACAAAATATATAAAATAAAAGGGGCTGAATCAGTCAATAGCTAAACCACAAAAAAACCTCTACTTTGTGGGTAGAGGTTTTTATTAAATTACATTGTGACTAGATTGGGTGCCAGTGGCTAAGCCGTGTTTAAGGCTTGGTAGGTCGCTGCCAACCGCTGACATTACGTTGTTTTGCTCGAGCGATAGCCAGTTCTTCATCAGCGACCGTTTTCGTTACCACCGAACCTGCGCCGACCGTCGCCATATTACCTATTACTACCGGTGCGACCAAAGCACTGTTGGAACCAATAAAAGCGCCATCACCAATAACCGTTTTCGATTTGTTTACACCGTCGTAGTTACAGGTAATTGTGCCAGCGCCAATGTTGGCACCGATACCGACAGTTGTATCTCCTAAATAGGTTAAGTGATTTGCTTTTGAGCCTTTACCGAGTACGGTTTTTTTCATTTCAACGAAGTTACCCACTCGGGCACTTTCATGCATGACTGCGCCAGGGCGCAAACGCGCGTATGGTCCAACCGAGCAATTTTCACCGACTACAGCTTGGTCTAACATACTGTTGGCTTCAATCACTGCGCCATCAGCAATTTCAGTGTCTTTTAAGATACAGTTGGGGCCAATTTTAACGTTGGAGCCTATTTTGACGGTACCTTCGATCACCACGTTCACATCAATAGTGATGTCTTGACCCACGATCACGTCGCCGCGCAAGTCAAAACGATGGGGGTCCAATAAGCTCACGCCTTTCATCATTAATTCTTCAGCTTGTTCAAATTGAAAAGCACGTTCAATAGCGGCCAGTTGCTTACGGTTATTAATGCCTTCTACTTCAATTTCACTGGTGGGTTGGGCCGCTTTTATTACTTTTCCCTCGTTGGCCGCCATTTCAATCACGTCGGTTAAATAAAATTCGCCTTGGGCATTGTTGCTATTTAAGTTTGTTAGCCAGCGTTTTAAATCTTTGCCGTTCAATACCATCATGCCGGTATTAATTTCACGAATTTGGCGCTGAGCAGCGCTAGCATCCTTATGTTCAACAATGGCGGTTACGTTTTCACCTTGGCGAACAATGCGGCCCATACCGGTAGGATCAGTGACATTTACTGTCAGCAAGGCCACGTCAGACTGGCTCTTTACACGTAGCAAATTATGCAGGGTATCAACTTTGATGAGCGGTGCATCACCGACTAAAATGAGCACATCTTCATCGTCATTCATATACGGGACGGCTTGTTGCACAGCATGTCCCGTGCCCAGCTGTTCGGCTTGTAAGCACCAATTCAAGGCGTTGTGGCCTAGGGCTTGTTGTAGCTGCTCTGCTTGGTGGCCGTAAACTAAATTAATTGAATTGGCACCCAGTTGATTGACCGTATCTATAATGCGTTGCACCATAGGCTTGGCACCTATGGGATGTAAAACTTTAGGCATGGAAGACTTCATACGTGTCCCTTTACCTGCTGCGAGTATGACCACTGAAAATGCCATGGGGTATCCTAATTCATTAAAATTGGAGTGTATTTTACTGATGCGAGGAAAATACACCAGCGCTTGATCCTTTCTAACCTTATTGACGTAAAAAATAGTCTGTTGGTTATGCAACCAAATTCAAGTTATATAACACAAAGTACAGTGTGTTTACTTGCGACACTTGGATATAATGTTTGAATTTTGGTAATTTTACCTACCATTATATCTGAGCGATAGGTTGTAGAGTAAATAGCATATTTTATTGATTAAATGTGTGGCTAGTTTTTAAATTTAGTTGGTTAAACACATGTGATTAGTTTACCGTGAGCAATTAGTTAGTAGTGCTACAGTTAATGAATAACAGGGCGCCTAATATGCAGTTTATTAGCTTATTTATACAGGGTAGTTTGTGAATATTTTTCGAACCTTACATCGCAGTATCTTGCTGCTCTTTGTCGTTGTCGTTATATCCATAGTGACTTTGGTGCATTTCAGCGTATCTAAAATTGTAGCGGAGCAAAGTCGCGCTCAGCAACAATCCCACTCCCCTGCATTAGAACTGATCGTTCAACAGTTGATGAAACCGCTGCATATTTCTGAAACTCTGGTTAAAGCCAAGGAGTTACAAGATTTAATGGGCGCTCCGGACATCGATGAAGCCGCTGTGTTCGCGAGTTTAAAGCGATTACACCGTGAATTTGGGATGAATTTTTTTATCGCGAGCGAAAAAAATCGCCGCCAATATTATTCCGACGGTACCACTACTGAGCTAGTCGAGGGTGATGTAAGTTGGTACTTCAAATATAAAGACTCCGCGCAGAATGAAATCGCGGATATTGGTAAATGGGAAGATACCCACTTTTACATCGATTTGAAGGTGTTCGATGAAGACCAACACTTTCTCGGTTTTTTCGGAGTAGGCAAGAGTTTACGCAGCTTTTTAGATATATTTGCTCGTTATAAAGAGACTTACGGCTATGATTTTATTTTTGCCGATCAAGACCGAAATATTACCTTATCGTCTGATCCTAAGCTGGTTGCTGCGAATTCTCAGTTCACCAATTTGACTGACTTACCTTGGTTTAAGGACTTATCAGAAGAAGAACAACAAGGTTCGTTGAATAACTTGTTGGTGAAAATTAACGGATTTGATTTCCTAATCGCAGAGTTAAACATTCAACCGTTTGACTGGACCTTATATTTAATGACCCCCCTTGAGTCTCGCCAGACTGAAATTAGCCGTGGCTTTATTTTTAGTGTTGTTACTTTGTTGGTAATTATTTTTGGTTTGTTTTTGATTATTTATAACTTGTTGTATTACTTCAAAAAAGACATGCAGAAAACACGTCAGATTGACGTATTAACGGAGTTGCCTAATCGGGCCAGTATGTCTTTGACGTTTGATGAATTGATATACAAGAAGTCATCAGTGAGTTTAGTGTTAATTAACCTTGATAATTTTAAATCGATCAATGAAACCCATGGACGTAAAGCCGGTGACATAGTGTTGCGCCAGATTGCGTCTATGTTGCAGTTAGAGTTAAGAGATCGTGATGTGTTAGGACGATGGGGCGGTGAAGAGTTTTTATTGCTTCTGCCTAACACGGGTCCCCATGAAGCTGTGGATGTGGCTGAAACGGTGCGTAATCGCCTAGCGAATATGACAATAACAACTGGCAGTATGTCGATTCAAATGACAGCAAGTTTTGGAGTCTCGTTTACAGCTATTCCTCGGGCTATTAACGAAGTCATTGCGGCTGCTGATGACGCCTTGTTTGCCGCCAAGCGAGAAGGGCGAAATGTAGTGCGTTTACAGCTTATTGAAGAGCACTAACCGAATGTCAAACTTACTGGGCAGGTTTGATTTTTAACCTGCGCTTTTCAACAACACCTGTGGCTAACACCACACCGCTTATCACCAGTATCACGCCAGCCCACATCGAGGTCGTGAACTCTTCGTGCAACAGCACTATGCCCCACATGATACCGAAAGCTGGGATCAGATACGCTACTGTCAGCGCGTTACTTGGGCCGACGTTGGCGATCAAACGAAAGTACAGTAAATACGCCAATGCGGTACATAATGCGCCAAGCGTGATGGCATCAATCCAACTACTTGTTGAAGGCACTGATGTTGGCATAAACCATATGTTCAGCGGTAATAAACATAACGTGGCAGCAAATAAACTGCCAGCAGCCAACGCCATAGGACTGACATCCGTAAGATATTGTTTAGTGAAGCAACCGGCGTAACCATATAAAGCAGTCGCTGCAAGTGTGGCTAAGGTGGGCAATATTGATAGGGCATCGAATGCCGCGGACTGGGCCACACTGAGTATGGCAACGCCAAGGAAACCAACCGACAAACCTATCACTGCGATGCTTGAAATACGCTGCTTTAACCATAACAGTCCTATCAGTGCGGCAAACATGGGAGCCGTGGCGTTCATCACCGAGGCATAACCCGCACCTATGTGCAGCAGCGCGTAGCTAAATAAGCAGAACGGAATGGCGGTATTTGTTAACCCTACGACTAAAATGCCACGCCAATGCTGTGCTATTTGCGTGACTGCTATTTTGTTGCATACAAAAGGCAGCAAGATCAGACTGGCTATGCCAGCTCGCATAGTAATTAGGCTAATAGGACCAAATTCCGGGGTGGCAGTACGGGTAAAAATAAAGGCTGCTCCCCAGATCCCGGCCAGAAATATAAGCTCAATGAAGTTACGCGGTTGCATTGATGTTCCTTATGTTCCTATTTAGGCTCACGCGCACTAAACAGTGGATTTTCTAATAAGAGCAAAAACGCTTTACGTTGCAAGCCACCGGCATACCCAGTAAGTGTGCCGTTTGTACCAATGACTCTATGGCAAGGAACGATGATTGAAATCGGGTTTTTACCGTTGGCACTGCCGACGGCACGAACTGCATTGGGATTGTTTAAGCGCTTAGCGATGTCAGCGTAACTGCAGGTGACGCCATAAGGTATTGCACGCAGCTCTCGCCAAACGTTACGCTGAAATTTAGTACCCGCAGGTGCTAGCGGGAGATCGAACGTTTTGCGCTTTTGCTCAAAGTAATCCGTGAGCTGTTGTTTCGCCTGCTGCAGCAAAGGTGTGCTGCCGTAGGGCTCGTCTTGTTGCTCAACAAAGGCAATGGCGGTAATGGCTTCATCATTAGCGGATATTTTAAGCAATCCACTTTCGGTCGCTAAATAATCACAAAAGGTATGACAGCTAGGCTTATTTTTCATTGGGCTAGGCTCCACAAAGTAAAGGTTAGGTAACTGCGCCAAGGGCGGGCTTTGTCAGCGTCTATATTATGTACTAGCAGCTGCTTTTTGATGACCAGATCACTACTTAACCAAATATCTGCCTGAGACTGTCCGCGTAAATTAGCATAGGCCACCGTCCATGGGCCAATACCTTTGAGTGATAGCCAGTCATCAGGATCGACCGTGGGTTGCTGAGCGTAAAAAACGGCAAACCGACGAAGGGTTTCCCGGCGACTGTTAGGCATGCGTAAGAAACTCAAATCGCTGTTTTCAACCGCTGTAGGAGTGGGAAAGTAGCGGCTTAGCATGGAGTGTGATGGTTGTTCAGGCGACATAGGTTGGCCGAGTGTAGCGACAAGAGTTGCAACTAAATTTATCGCTGCGGTAACGGAAATTTGCTGACCAAGGATCGCCCGGCAACCTGCCTCAAACGTATCCCAAATGCCGGGGATCCGGATACCTGGGGTAATTTGTGCAGGGTTTAGTCCACTAGATATAAGCTGCGTATCTATGGTTGTACTATCGGCGTCTACATCTAATAGGCGTCGTATGTTGTGCAGTACAGGCTTAAGTAGTGACAAGTCATCTATCCCAAGCGTCACTAAAAAGCGGTGTTTATCCGGTTGATGATAAGCGTGAAAATACCCTTGGGTGCCATTAAATATAAATGAACGTGTATAACTTGTTTCGTCAATGTATTCGCAGCCAGCAATCGCGCGCCTAGCTAAAAAATCTCGCATGTGCGGCCAATTATAAGGGGGACGATAAGCGAGCGGAATCACAATGGGCTGTAGGATATTGGTTGGCTTTCTACGTAATTCCTTTGGCGTGCGGCGCATTACCCGCTGCATATTATATTGTAACCGTCTGGCATCACTGAATCCTGCCGCATCGGCCACATGATCTACAGGGAGCTGTGTGTGCTGCAATAGTTGCTTGGCAAATAAAATTTGCTCATACAGTTGATATTGCTTTGGGCTAAGTCCAATGTGAGATACAAGTAGCTGACGTAGGTAACGATCGCTGATCCCGAGTTTCTCGGCGATAGATGTCATGTTTAAGTGTAGGTTTTCGCTCAGTAGTGTAAGCGCACGGCTCACGGTTGTATCTACCCCATTCCAGGCGTGTGAATGGGGAGCACTGTCTGGACGGCAGCGTAAACAGGGCCGATAGCCCGCCAGCATCGCCTGTTGGGCCAGTGTGAAGTACTCAACATTTTCTTCATGGGGCAGTTTTGCCGGGCAAATGGGTCGGCAAAAGATACCGGTTGATTTCACAGCAACAAAAAAGCGTCCATCAAAACGATGATCTCGCGCTAATCTTGCTTGTTGGAAATGTTGCGTTGTAAACATGAATGAACCGAATGTGTTAAGCCATGGACTAATGGTAAACCGGTGAGTGAGTATTATGCGTCGAAAACGGAACTTAAAGCAAAATAGTTACCCAAGTAAGGGGTGAATAATTGCTTGTTGAATTTCGGGGTGAATAAAGCTGATAATACGCGGCCGTTTTGCCCATAGTCAGTAAGAGGAAATTGCCATGTTATTTACCGTTACTTTGGAGTTACCCATTTCACGTGTTTAGATTTTTCTTATTGTTATGCATGGTCTCAGTCAACTTGTTCAGTTCTTTCGCGCACAGTGAAGAGTGGTTAGACGATTTTGCTAAACGCGTAAAGAGCAAGACCTCAAAACAGCGTGTGCCGGGGTATTTGTTTGCTTTAGTTGAAGAAGGCAAGCCTGCAAAAATGGTGGTGTCCGGGAAAACGGCGAGCAATGGAACGGCTATTACACCGCAAACCGTATTTCGTTTGGCCTCAGTGTCGAAAACGTTCACCTCGATACTCATGGCGAAGTTAGTCGAAGAAAATAAGCTGAGTTGGCAAACACCTGTAAAACAAATGACCAATGAATTCAGCTTTGATAACGCCAAAAACTTACAGTTGGCCCATGTTGTTGGCCAGTCCAGTGGCTTTTCGCCGAATGCGTATGACAATTTAATTGAGGCTAATTACCCCGTTAAGCGTGTCTTGAGTATGCTGACGGCGTTAAAACCTTTGTGTACCCCAGGTGAATGTTATACCTACCAAAATACGCTTTTTGGCGTCATCGAAGAATACTTTGAAGAAAACAACACTTCCTATGGGCAACAATTAGAAAACGAAGTGTTGCGTCCATTAAATATGAAAGGTGCCAGTGTAGGACGAGCATCACTGCAAGCATCATCGTCTTGGGCTAAACCTCATGTGGCAATAGCAAAAAACAAATGGCGCAGTGTGCCAGTCAGTGAAGACTATTATCGCTACTCTCCTGCCGCAGGGGTGAACGCCAGTGGTGCTGATATGGTGAAATGGGTTGGTGCGTTATTAGGCGAAAAGCCAAATATTATTGGGCCGCACATTATCGACCAAGTAACTCAGCCAAGGGTGAAAACCAAGCGCGAAATGCACCGCCGGCTATGGAAACGTTATTTAAAAGATGCCCATTATGGTCTTGGATGGCGCGTATATGACTTTGATGGCCATAGGTTGAATTATCATGGTGGTTGGGTAAAAGGTTACCGAGCGGCTGTGTCTTTTGCTCCGGATCAGAAAGTAGGATATTTCATGTTAATGAATGCTGAGTCCAACCTGATTAACGATTTTACCGCGGATTTTTGGGCCAGTTATTTTGAGCAATATGACGAAAAGCAAAAATTGTTGAGCACAGCTAAACCTTAGCTGTATCTGCTGGTAAGTTATGGTGAATAACACCATTAAAAAAGCCCAGTATCGCAAAACGATACTGGGCTTTTTGTTGACTATTACCCTGTACTTAACTGGTTTTTAAGTAGGTATACCCTTTTAAACAATCTTCATAGAAGTCGGTCCATTTCACGGCTTCTCGCGGTTTCATCGCACCACTTGAGATATGTTGGTCGATCATTCGTTTCATCGACTGCGCCATTGCATCTGGGTTGTATTGCATTATAGACAATACATCCTGTACTGATGAGCCTTTGACCACTTCTTCGATGTAGAAGTCTTCTGGGTCGTCGTCATCACCAAAAATGTGTACTTCGTTAAGGCGCCCAAATAGGTTATGCATGTCGCCCATAACGTCTTGATATGCCCCCGTTAAGAATAAACCCAAATAATAATCTTCGCCTTTCTTAAGTGGTGGCATAGGCAGCACATCTGAGATGCCGTGATCCACAACGAATTGATCCAATTTACCATCGCTGTCGCAGGTAATATCGACCAAAGAGCAATTCACGGTTGGCTTTTCATTCATGCGAGAAATTGGCACGACCGGCAATACCTGATCAATAGCCCAAGTATCAGCTGCGGACTGAAAAACTGAGAAATTACACAAATACTGAGACGATAAGTTGTAATCCAACTCTTGTAGTTCTTCTGGGACGAACTCCGCATCTTTTAGGCGATGCTGTAATTTCACCATAATTTGCCAATACAAGGTTTCGATTTTACCCAACTCTTCAAGGCTAATAACACGCAACTTGAAAGCGCCAATTGCTTGTTCTTTCCATTGAGATGCATCGTTAAAAATCTCTTGCAGATTATTTTGGCTATCAACGCTCTCTGCTAATTCACGGATGTTATTCAGTAAAATATGATCGGTTGGTAGTTTATCGGTCGGTAATTCTGCGCTATTCGCACGGATCTCACCGACAACTTGCGCTACCACACAGCTATGATGAGCCGTAATAGCCCGGCCACTTTCACTTACTAAAGTTGGATGAGGGACATTTTCTAAGTCACACACTTCACGCATGCCATAGACGACATCAGCCACGTATTCTTCCATGGTGTAATTACGTGAAGAATCATTGGTTGATTTACTGCCGTCATAATCGATGCCTAAACCACCCCCTACATCTACGTACTCTAATTTAAAGCCCATACGGTGCATTTCAGCATAGATACGCCCACCTTCGCTGATGGCTTCTTTCACGGCACGTATGTCGGTTAATTGGCTGCCAATATGGAAATGCAGCAGTTTTAAGCACTCACCCATACCTTCGCTTTCTAGGTAACGGGCCGCACAAATCATCTCGCTGGTGGTGAGACCAAATTTAGCTCGGTCTCCACCTGAACTTTCCCACTTGCCACGACCTTTAACGGTCATTTTTGAGCGTAGCCCAATGATCGGCATGACATCGAGTTGTTTGGCTGCATTAATGAGTAGACTCAATTCTGAGTATTTCTCGATAACAACGATCATCTTTCGGCCGAGTTTGCGCCCAAGCAAAGCTAGCCGCATAAACTCGGCGTCTTTATAACCGTTTAAGATAGTCAGAGAGTCAATGTTGGTGTTGTAGGCCATCACCGTGATAAGTTCTGCCTTTGAACCAGCTTCCAGTCCGTAATTAAAAGGCGCGCCCGCATCGACTATCTCTTCTACTACTTCGCGCATCTGATTTACTTTAACCGGATAAACACCCATGTACTTACCCTGATATTGGGCTTCTTCGATGGTGTTAATAAAGGTCTTATTCAGTGCCGCAACTTGTGAACGCAAGATATCGTGAAAGCGCACAACGACTGGAAATTGAATACCTTCTTGCTTAATCTCGTCAATAACGGATTGGAAGTCGATACGCATATTTTTGTTTGAAAGATCGGGTGTAATTTTTAAATTACCGTTTGCTCCGATCTCGAAGTAACCTGCACCCCAACGTTGAACGCCATATACACGCTCAGCATCATCGATTGTCCAATCAGCTTGCTCTGCCATTACCTTAAATACCTAGTTACGGGACTCTAAAGTCGCGCATTATAGTGAACAAATATCTTCAACGCTACGGAACTGAAGACAGTTTATATAAATCTTTAATTGCTGAATAAAAATTCAGTTACTGGATGTAAACTGCGGCTGTGTTTAGGCACGTATAGCACACTAAAAATACCTGTTTGATACCCCCCTCTTGATAACCGTCTAACTGGGGCGGTATCCAGCATACATTAATGAGTCGGTACAATAAATTATTCTCATTGGTAGCTCTGGCTCACTAATTGCTGAATCTTTACTTTTACAAAACGGTTTGAGAAATATATTAATCGCAATATTGAAATTTGAGCGCAGTGAAACGCATCACTGAACGGCGCAATATTACGCTGAGTAACACTAAACTTTGCTTGACGAAACAACGCTGCTGGTACAGGTTGTTACTAGCAAACAAAACCTATCACAACGGAGCCTCTAGGTACGCTTATGCAGGATAACAATTGCTCAACCCCATCGGTCGATGACCCTGAACATATTTTAGAATTACGTCACTTAACCATCGAAGATTACGCAGATGTAAAAGAGCTAATGGACATCGTCTATTCACAAGTGGGTGGTGCCTGGCCTCTGAAAAACTTTCAATCTCAGTTGAATGTTTTTCCTGAAGGACAAATATGTATTGAAGACAAAGGTAAGGTAGTGGCTGCGGCCATTTCAGTCATCGTTGATTATGACAAGTTTGGTGACAAACATACCTACGATGATATTACCGGCGATGCCTATATGTCGACACACGACCCAAAAGGAGACGTATTGTATGGTGTTGATTTATTTGTGTCTCCAGACTACCGGGGTTTGCGTTTAGGGCGTCGTTTGTATGAGGCGCGAAAAGAAGTCTGTCGCAACTTAAACTTAAAATCGATAGTAGCGGGTGGACGTATCCCCAACTACATGAAGTACGCAGCTCAGATGTCGCCATATGAGTATGTAGAATTGGTTAAGTCAAAGGATATTCACGATCCAATTTTGACTTTTCAATTGTCCAATGGCTTTGAAGTTAAACAGTTACTCAAAGCATATTTTCCGGAAGATAAAGCCTCACACGGCTATGCGACACTTTTACAGTGGCACAACATATATTATGACCCGGAAGAGCCAGAATTATTGGGCAGTCAGCGTAACTCAGCACGCATTGGTTGCATACAATGGCAGATGCGCTACTTCAACGATATTCCCGAGCTATTGCAGCAGGTGGAGTATTTTGTCGATGCCTTGTCAGATTATAAGTGTGATGTGGCATTGTTCCCTGAATTTTTTAACGCGCCTTTAATGGGCATTAAACAAGCAGATACATCAATCGATGCCATCTGGAACTTAGCGACTTATACCGATGAAATACTCACTGAGATTTCACGCCTAGCGGTGTCTTATAATATTAATGTCATCGCTGGATCTGTGCCCGTTATTGAGGACAATGAATTATTCAATGTTAGTTATTTTTGTCACCGAGATGGACGCGTAGAAAGTCAATATAAACTGCATCCTACTCCGCACGAAAAGAAAGATTGGATCATGCAAGGGGGTAACAAGCTGCAAGCATTCGATACTGACTTTGGCAAAGTCGGAATTTTAATTTGTTACGATGTGGAGTTTCCTGAATTGGGAAGGTTGCTGGCCGATCAAGACATTCAAATCTTATTTGTACCTTTTTGGACGGATACTAAAAACGGTTATTTAAGAGTACGTAGATGCTCTCAAGCAAGAGCTATTGAGAATGAATGTTACGTGGCCATCGCGGGTAGTGTGGGTAACTTACCTAAGGTGGATAATGTTGATATTCAGTATGGCCAAACCGCTGTGTTTTCGCCGTCAGATTTCTCATTTCCCCATGATGCTATTGTGTCCGAAACCACACCGAATACGGAAATGACCTTAATTGTTGATTTAGATTTCGATAAATTGAAACAGTTAAAAAATGAAGGTTCTGTACGTAACTATTTAGATCGTCGCCGTGACTTATATGAAGTTAAATGGAAAGGTGAGAGGTAAGTGAGTATTCACTTGTAGGGGGTATGTTAAAGTCAGTATAGACGTAAATAGGCGCACTATACTGACTGCTCCTTTTCTTTTTTGACACTCGCAACATGGCTATTTCGAGTCGTTAGTCATTGCTAACAAATTAATTTTCTATCCTTGGTATTGGAACACTTCTTCCAGAGATTGACCAAATACTTCCGCTATTTTAAAGGCAACTTCTAAGGTTGGTGAATACTTACTTTTTTCAATTGCCATGATGGTTTGGCGTGTCACACCAACTAACTCTGCTAATTCTTTTTGCGTCATTTCATCGGCAAAAAATCGTAACTCTCGGATCTTATTTTTAATGGGAACGTTTGCCACGTTAGGCACCTTTTTTATAGTAAAACAACTGGCTCGAAAAACGTATTAAACAACATGTGTTTTAACCTGAGGAGCCCACCGTAAAATTAAAAAATAATAAGTAATATTATTGATTTTTAATCAGTACAAATTGCCTCGTTCACTGTCCTAATGCTGGGTATATTTTTGATTGAAAAGCGCAATTATCACATGTAAAACCACTTCACCATTATTGTCATTTTGAGGGATTGTGAGAAAATTTGACTTATGGGCATTACGACGTTATTAACGGGTAGGTCAGCTACCTCAATAAGCGAAAATAAAAACCAAAAAATGAATGTTATAGTGAAATTTAAATACTTTTCTCTTTAAAAAATATGGCTCGACCTGAATAAATTCCCATTCGCAGGACGTTAAAACAATCTTCAATTAAAGTAAAGTATTTTTAACTTTAAGTTGGTTTTGTAATTCATTTTGTTACTTTTTATTTCTTAGTGTTTTATTTTTCATTCTCCGATATCCTCATTCCACAATTCTGGTTTGTTGCGAATAAAATTGTTCATCAAAGTGATGCATGCTTCGCTGTGCACCACGTCTATGCTTACACCACGAGACGTGAGCAGTGCTTCTTCACCTTGGAAGGTTCGGTTTTCACCAATCACCACTTTGGGTATGCCGTATAACAATATTGTGCCACTGCACATGCTGCATGGGGATAAAGTTGTATAGAGTGTAGAGGCTTGGTAAACCTTGGCTGGCTGCCGACCTGCATTATTGAGAGCGTCCATTTCGCCGTGCAGGATAGGGCTGCCACTTTGTACACGCTTGTTGTGGCCTCGGCCAATGATTTCTCCGTCGTAAACTAAAACAGAGCCGATCGGTATACCGCCCTCCGCTAATCCTAATTTTGCCTCATCGATAGCTGCCAGCATAAACTTGTCCATGGGATCCTCTTAAACTTTGTTGATTATTAGATATGGTCGCTAAGATATATTCACAGTGAGGTGTACCCCAGCGCACTGTGATAAAAGTGAGCCTTGATAGATTCAGGTCAGTTTAACCATACATGATACCGAAATATCCAGACACGTTTTTAGAGCAAGAATATCAATATGCTATGATAATATCCCTTTGGAAGTAACATGTTTATTCCTTATGTTCTGGCTCTACATTCATTCATCGCTCATTGCTGCCACTGATATATTTTCATCTTAATTTAAGAAAAATGTCATGAGTATTCGTTATCATTGATTAAAATTTAGGAGAATTGAATGACACTTTTGGTTGATACCCATTCGCATACTGTCGCCAGCACGCATGCATACAGCACAGTGCAAGAATATGCAGTACAAGCGAAGCTAAAGGGTATGCAGATGTTTTCCCTTACTGAGCATGGCCCTACTATGCCGGACTCGCCTCATCCGTGGCATTTTGGCAACCGCCACGTGTTACCAAGGCTGGTCGATGGGGTGGCTATTTTACGTGCAATCGAAGCAAATATAATGCCGACAGATGGCGGGCATGACATTCCAAATGGGCTGCATCCATTTCTAGATTTTGCCATTGCAAGTTTTCATGAACCTGTTTTCGCTCCTGCTAACAAAGCGCAAAATACTAAGGCGATGATAAAGACCATTGAGACAGGCGATATTCAAATTATTGGTCACCCAGGTAATCCAAATTTCCCGATTGATCTCAGTGACGTGATTCGCGCAGCGAAAGACAATAATGTTGTGCTCGAAATTAACAACAGTTCTTTCAAAGGTTCACGCTTAGGCAGTGCTCCTAATTGTAAGCAAGTGCTAGAGGTAACCGATCGACTTGATTGGAAGGTGGTGTTGGCCAGTGATGCTCATGTGGCTTACGATGTGGGCAATGACACTTTGAGCATGGCTTGTGCAAACGAAGTGGGTTTTCCACAGGAGCGGATTGTCAATCGAGATGCACATAGTTTTTTGGCCTTTCTCGCTGAACATAACAAGGCCGTAGCAGTAGAACTCAAAGACTGGTTAGCTACGCTCTAATTTAGCCAAGCGGTATGCGAGGGAGCTAAGCATTAACCTTAGCCACAGCATTTTTTGAACTTATTGCCGCTGCCGCACGAACAGGGATCATTGCGATTCGGCTTTTTCTCGAAAGTCTGGGTACCCGGTAGGTTTAACAGAGTATCAAGTTGTACAGTGTTTTCTGGTTTCGTTGGCTCTAAAGTGATTTCGCCATGCAGCTCGTGTTGCGCTAACAGTGTTTCAATTACTGTTTGTCGTTCTTGCGTTTGCACACTTAATATAAGCGGTGCGTTTTCACTGCCTAATTTTGTTTTACGTTTGGTGTTGTAACCAAATCGTTGATATTTTTCCCGAGGGTCGATGCGGCCTTTAAAAAATAATTTAGACATATTCATTCCTAATAACGTTAAAAAATGGGCGCAGATTCTAGCAGCCTTTTCACTAAGTCCCTATTAATACCTATATTTTCAATGGTAATTATAATTACCTTGCCAGCAATTTATGACCAAAAAGTATATTAATGCATACCCATGTATTGCGTTGATTGTTTCCTCAATAATCGTATTGCTGTTTAATCCGCGTCATCTGAGCACGGCTCGTATTAATCTAAGGAATAACCATGTTGAAAATTGTTAAAACCGCCACTGCTATTGCTATCGCCTGCTGTACTACTTTTTCATCTGCCCATGCGGATGTCGTTGAAGATTTGCAAAACATTTGCACCATAGTAAAAGCAGATGATAAAGGCGAATTACGTAAAAAAATGAAGAAAGTAGAAAGCGATTATCGCTTGAAATTACAGGATTATTACACAGGTATAAGCTGTGAAGGCGAGAGTTTAATTCGTATCGCTTTCCTAAACAACGCACTGGAAACAGGCGAGTTAATGATAAAAAAGATGCCAAAAAGCTTATTGAATGCGCCTGAAAGTGACGGTAAAACATTACGCGCTTGGGTGTCTGAGCGTCAGTTAATGGGGTCACCTATAGCGGTCGTGTTGAACGAGCGTATTTAGCGTTTTTATACTATCGAGTTCACACCTAAAAAGCGGCTTATGTTAAGCCGCTTTTTTGTATTTGCGATCAATACAAATATACCCGCTGGTGTTTAGCGAAGGGGGGTTAATACACCCTTGTGCCTAGCGTTAGTCTTGAGCCGCAATTGTTGTTGCAGTGACAGGCTCTAAAAAAATCTGCACATAAGACGCATAGATGCTAACCATGATCACAGGTAACACAATTAACATACCCAAACCTAGGGTAAACATGCCGAACAGCAGCATAGGCAGCATAATCAAACCATACCAAAAAAACGGTAGTGTATTTAAGAAGCAGGCAACAAAGCTTAGTCGTAGTGCAGCATATATAGACAAGTCGTGACGAATGATAAGTACCGGCGCAAACCATAAGGCCATCATTAGTGGGATCAATAATAGGCTGGCGATTAATACTGATAATGCTAGACCGTTAAAATCTATATCGGTTGGTAAGCTTTCCAAGTTTCCGCTTAACATAGCTGGGTACATATCCAGGGCAACCGCATGAGTGCTTATTAATTAATCATGCTACTGAATCCCGCTGTTAATACAGCTTCCAGATAGTTAGCTTTCATCCAAACACGCTTTTGCTTTGCAGGTATGCTGCCTTTTGACGACTCAGCACGTAACATATTTAACGCTAGGTGGCGTAGCATTGACCAATTTTCCGCACCATGATTTTGATGTATATGGCAAGCATCCTCACCCATACTGACATCCAATACCCAGTGCAAGCTATTCTCTACAGCCCAGTGGGAGCGTACTGCTTCCGCTAATTGCTTCTCGCTTAAAGACGCTGAGCTGATATGGTAGCGGTACGTCAGTTCGGGCGCTTTGTCTTGTTGTTGGCGAAAGCTCATGCTCATACCGAGCGTTTTTAACTGTGGCCACTGCGGGAACATTTTGCTCACTTCTTCGGCCTTTAACACATGATAAGTGCGAGCTTCTATGCGACCACGTTTTTGCTCAAATGTTAATCCACCAAGCGGTGCTTTGCGTGTCTCAGCAAACGCATTGACCACGGCCCTGCAGAGCGTTTCTTGATTGCTTTTTAGCGTGAACAAATAGTCCCCACCTTGTGTCACTATTTCTTCTGCAATGCTGGTTTGGCAGCCCATGGCGTCTATCGACACGAGCGCTCCTTTGATATCAAGTAACTGAATAAGCTCAGGAATGGCTGTTATTTCGTTTGATTTTTCTGAAGTTTTAGCCTGACCTAAAACCACTTTATTAGCACAAGCAAACGCATTGACCATGTGTATGGTCGATTGGCGATCACCACGTTGATAAGAGCTTCGTAGCGTTTTACCGTCAATTGCAATCAATTGCCCTTCGGTATTTTTATGTACGGCCTGCATCCATTGGATAAAGCAGGCTCTGAACTGCTCAGGGTCAATACGTGAAATGGTACGAGCAATAGTGTCATCGACAGGTACGCCATCTCGCAAGAAACCATGTTGCTGGAACCATTCTATGTGACCATCGGCATAATCGCGGATCTCGCTCCAACCTTCGGCTCCAGCGACAACACCACACAAAGTAATAAACAAAATATCCTCAAGTGGATAGGTAACCTTGGCGGATTGACGGGTGTCGGATAATTGGCCAAAGTGGGCTGTGAAGGCTTCGATATACATGCTTTACTCCCTAAAAGAGAGTATAAGATCACGACAGACCTAGCTCGTCAAATAACTCGTCAAATTTTTTTCAACTGGTCAAAAAATATTCACGATCTCGCCCTGGGTACATATCCCCCAATGATATCCACATGATAGCACCCGATACCAACATGCTGACAAGGCCCAGACCCACAAGTTTAGGCAGATTCTGTTTCAACCCGGCAAACATGTAATTGCTGGTAAATGCGTTTCCTTTATGTGCTTCATGGCACCCTAGCATCAAGCCAGCAATGAAGACATAATTCATCAGCCCTGAGACTAGCTGACCAACGATGGGTATAAAAGACAGTAATATCGACAAAACGAACCAAATCAATATACAGGTTACCCATGGGCCTGGGGCACGTTTGAATTGTTGTTTACCTTCCCGTAACCAAGAGACGACATCCCTAGTTTTACATGCTTTTGGAAAGACCAGACGATACTCATCACCATCTGGCGATAAAGGGGAGTGGGGAGACGATTGCATAAAGAACTTCACTCGTGGTTGGTTAAACTAGATTTAGCGATTGGCGTATCCTGTCAAAATGAGTCGGCGAGAACAAGAAATAACCGTATTACATGTTGTAACTCTGTGTTGCTAATGTCCCACATTTACACAGGGATAGCATTACATTATTTATAAAAGTCCAATGATTTCAGTTGTTTATGTATTGGCGTAATAATTGCTTTGTATGTTTTGACATTAACTGTTTAACCGAATAAGTCTGTTATTGCTGTCAATCGATTTCATTTGGAGCAATAAATTACTCATTAAAAATTACAGGAGACAATCATGTATTTCTTCGTCATCATAGTATGTGCTCTGACGGCACTTTTATCATTGCGAAATGTGGCTATGTTAGAAGGAGTAGTGCATGGTCTTGGCAAGATAGTTTGTTACTTAGGTTTAATTTTATTCATGGTTAATACCTTAGTAAGAGCAATACTCAATCGCTTGAATATTCGAGCAGCGTAAATCAAAGGAACTAATATGAAAAATACATTTACTAAAACAGCTATGGTGATATTTGTTGCTTCACTTTCTCTTGCTGCATGTAGTGAGAAAAAAGAAGCGACTACAGGTGAACAATTAGATTCAGCCGTGCAAACCAGTAAAGAAAAAATGGAATCTGCTGGCGAGAAGAGCAAAGACATGTACGAAGACGCGAAAAATTCAAGTGCTGAAGCGTATGAAGATGCAAAAGAAGAGAGTGTAGAGGCATATGAAGATGCTAAGGATGCATCAAAAGAAGCCTATGAAAATGCCAAGGATAAAGCAAGCGATATGAAAACTGACGCAGCTAATGCAATGGAAGACGCTTGTGAAGACGCAAAGTCGAAAATGGGCGCAGAAGACACTGATTGCTAATAATATTTCTTCCCTTAGGTTAACAAGGGGGATATCAATTCATATAAAAATGCCGCTCATATAGGTGAGCGGCATTTTTTATGTTATTTAAGTTATGCGAGTTGGTTGAACAGCGATTCTAAATTTAATCCTTTATGACCCAGCATATCTTTTAATCTGCGTAATGCTTCAACTTGTATCTGGCGAACCCGTTCACGGGTCAAACCAATTTCGACCCCCACGTCTTCTAATGTGGAAGGCTCATAGCCCAAAAGCCCAAAACGTCTCGCTAACACTTCACGTTGTTTTGGATTCAGATCTTCTAGCCAGCCTACAATACTCAATTTTATATTTTTGTCTTGCAGATCCTCTTCAGGATCATGGCCTTTGTCGTCGGCGATGATATCCAACAATACATTATCGTTTTCGCTACCTATGGGGGTATCGACTGAGGTAATACGCTCATTTAATCGCAGCATTTTAGTCACATCTGCGACTGGCCTTTGTACGGCATCTGCAATCTCTTGGGCGGTGGGCTCATGATCGAGTTTCTGGGCTAATTCTCGCGAGGTACGCAAGTAGACATTTAGCTCTTTTACTACGTGAATGGGCAAGCGTATGGTGCGGGTCTGGTTCATTATGGCCCGTTCAATGGTCTGGCGGATCCACCAAGTCGCGTATGTAGAGAAACGAAAGCCACGCTCGGGGTCGAACTTTTCAACGGCTCGAATAAGGCCTAAATTTCCTTCTTCCACTAAGTCGAGCAAAGCCAAACCGCGGTTGTTGTAACGCCTTGCTATCTTAACGACTAAGCGTAGGTTGCTGACGATCATTCGTTGTCTGGAGGCTTCGTCGCCTTTAAGGGCTCGGCGAGAGAAGTACACTTCTTCTTCTGCTGATAACAGCGGAGAAAAACCTATTTCGCCTAAGTATAATTGGGTTGCATCGAGGTTTTTACTGGGAGCTTCTTTGCTCGAGACTATGTCTCTGAATTTATCTTCAGAGGCTTTTTCTGCTTTGATTAATTCTTTCTCAACGGCTTGTTCTATGTCGTCAACTATATCTAACTCTATGGTATCGCTGTCTTGATGACTCATGGGTGACTCCTTAGCTAAAACAAATTCCTAAACTTCTCCTGATTTTTTTATATTTATTTATTGTTATTATCGTTTAGGCAGATAGCGTAGCGGGTCTACTGATTGGCCCTTGTAGCGCACTTCAAAATGAAGTTTGACTGTGTCGGAACCGCTTTTTCCCATAGTCGCAATTTTTTGTCCTGCCCTAACCCACTGTTGTTCTTTCACTAGGATGCTGTCGTTGTGTGCATAAGCGCTCAAAAATGAATCTGAATGCTTCACTATAACTAGCTTTCCATATCCACGCAGGGCATCCCCTGTGTAAACAACTTTGCCTGCAGCAGTCGCCAAAATAGGTGACCCTAAAGTTCCATTAAAATCTAAGCCTTTGTTGCCGTGTTCTGTGTTGGAAAAACCACGTGAAACGGTATTTTTAGTTGGCCATAGCCATGCTGTGATCTTATTCGGGAACTCACTACTGGAAGAGGTAATCACCTCTTTTTTAACAGTGGCGTTAGATTCACCATACGCCTGCTTTTTAGGGGGGTCAACTACTTGATTTGATTTTGATTTTGAACTCAGACCAGTGCCATTATTAGACTTTTTGATGATTGACCTTGATTGTTTTTTGAGCGTTAAACGTTGGCCAGGGAAGATATTATACGGAGGTCGTATATTGTTGAAGCGGGCAATATCGCGGTAATCTTGTCCGCTTTTCCAGGAAATTGAAAAGAGTGTATCGCCCTTTTCAACGGTATAGATTTGCGAATTATAGGATGATTTTTGGACATCCCGAAAGGTTTTTCCTTGGTACAGTTCGGCTACTGGCGCGGGGGCCTTACGACCCGAACAAGCCGTTAATAGCAGACAACAAAAAAGCACACACCACCCGTATGCTCCTTTCATGGGCAAAGCTTGCTTAGGTGGTGGCAAAAAATCGCTGAATGTAACACTAGGTCTAAGGCTAACAAGCTCACTCCCGAGGTGTTGAACCTACTTTATCCAGTAATAATACTATGCCCGCCCCAAATATCGTTAGCGCGATGGCGTACCATACATAAGAGGGCTGACCCGTCATTATTTCGAATGAGTGAGGTAACATATTTTCTTGCACCAAGGGGATAGTTTTACCATGACTATTCACCGTTGATTCTAAGGTGTGTTTCCACGGCCAGACCTTATTCAGCGAACCGAGCATAAAGCCACCCAGCAGTGCTAACGTGAGCGTGCGATGCACGCTAAACATCCAATTTAGAATGCGTGAGAAGCTCAGCAGCCCTACCACACAGCCCGCAGCAAAAAGGCTCAAAATTGATATTTCGAGGTTTTTCACGGCCGTTAAAATTGGCGTATACATTCCCAATAGCAATAAAATAAAACTGCCTGAAATACCGGGCAAAATCATGGCGCATATGGCTAACATGCCAGATAAAAAGATGAATAAATTAGTGGGCTCAATCGCACTTGGGGGGATCATGGTTATTAAATAGGCCGCTAGAGTACCCATTAAAAAGAAAATCACGGTATTGAGTTTCCATGTCTCAATATGTCTTATAAGCGACCAGATTGCGGCCAATATTAAACCGAAGAAAAACGACCATAATAAGACGGGATAGGTGTCTAGCCAGTACAATACGATCCTAGAAACGGTCAAGATGCTCAATAAGATACCAAACAGCAGGGTAGTGAGAAAAGTGCCATTAATATGCTGCCACATTGCGCCAAACCCTTGACGAAGAAGCACCTTAATTGCTTCGGGGCCACACTGCTTTAAGGAATAGATGAGTTCTTCATAAATTCCGGTAATAAACGCAATTGTACCTCCGGATACACCAGGTACAGCGTCTGCTGCACCCATTACCATGCCTTTTGCCATTAGGGCTAGGGATTCTTTCCATGATCGTTTACGTTGCATTATTTTCCAGCCAATAAAAATTGTTATCAGTACCCAAGATTCATTGTCTTGGGTAGCTTTGTCAGATTGGTATAAGGCACATCAAATGATGTCCCCTGCGACAAGTGGTACGAAGCGTACCGCTTCAATTATTTGTTCGTTAAACTCTTCTCCCTCTCGGGTAATACAATGCAGTTGCTGACTTTGTTCGCCAACAGGAATAATTAGGCGACCACCGTCGTTGAGTTGCTCGACTAATTTCGCTGGCACCTGACTTGCTGCGGCTGTGACAATTATGGCATCAAACGGCCCTTTACTTGCCCAACCTTGCCACCCATCACCGTGCTTCATGGAGACATTGTGTAAATCTAATTGGTTCATTCTGCGCTTTGCTTGAAATTGCAGACTCTTGATCCGCTCTACGCTGAATACCTTGTCAAATAATTGCGCCAATATGGCGGTTTGATAACCTGAGCCCGTGCCGATTTCGAGTACTGCCTTTGGCGCATTGCTTGAAGCTAACAGCAACTCAGTCATTTTTGCGACAATATAAGGCTGAGAAATCGTTTGGCCTTGACCAATAGGCAAAGCCGTATTCTGATATGCTTTGTGACGCAATGCGTCGGGCAAAAACAATTCTCTAGGAATGCATGCCACTGCATTTAGGACCGAAGCATTATGGATGCCTTCATGTTTTAACAGGTGGGCTAGGCTTTCCCCTTTGCGTGAAGAAACTCTCATTTAACTGTTTATCCAACGTGTGTGTTATTAATGCCAAATGGTGAACGGCGATAATCACTTAATCGAGTGTATTATGCCGTTTCTAATCATTATATTTTCGTTATCCATTGTCGCACATCCTCAAGGGATTGATGAGCGGTCATATCCACTGACAAAGGGGTAACTGAGCAATACCCTTCACTAATTGCATGAAAATCGGTCCCTGGACCTGCATCTTGCTCGTCACCTACGGTGCCATACCAATAAATTGTTTTCCCTCTTGGGTCTACATCCTTGATCATGGTTTTAGCTCTGTGCCGCCGGCCTTGGCGAGTCACTTTTATCCCTTTGATTTCGTCGTAGGGCAAATCAGGAATGTTGACGTTTAAAATCTGATCGGCTGGCAATGGATGGGCCTGTAAGTGCTCTACAATGCGCCTCACAAACTTAGCCGCGCTGATAAAGTTATCACTGGTGTGCGCACATAGCGATACCGCAATGGCGGGTAATCCCATGTATCTACCTTCAGTTGCTGCCGCCACTGTGCCTGAGTAAATAACATCGTCTCCCAGATTTGCACCGTGATTAATTCCTGATATGACCAATTCAGGATCTTGCTGCAAAAAACTGTTTACCCCCACATGCACACAATCAGAAGGAGTGCCGTTGACCGCATAAAACCCACTTTGCATACGCTCCATGCGTAAAGGATGTTGTAACGATAGCGCGTTGCTCGCCCCGCTACAGTTACGATCAGGTGCGATAACGGTTAACTCGTGTTCCTCATTTAGCTCTCGGTATAATTCAGCTAAACCTTGGGCAAACACTCCATCATCATTGCTGAGGAGAATTCTCATTCTGAGGGACCTATTTCTGCTGTTTCTACGTTCAATATCTCACGTAATACAGAAGTAGCAAAGGTACCTGCGGGCAGATCAAAGGCAATACGTAAATGGTCTTGCTCCCTCGACCAACTTAGATTTTCAGGATACAAAACGATAGGACGTCGTTCTTGCTCTAAGCCCAAAGAAATCAAAGTTTCCGTGACTTTAGGGTGTTTTGCAGCAACGCGCGTTTCAAATGCCAAGGTCGCACCCGTCGAAGGCAATTCACCTTTGCCCCATAGGGGTGCTGACAGCGTTATGTCACGCTCTGTTAAACGTTTTCTGATGTCGTCATCTATGGCTTCGCTAACGAAATAGCTGGCGTTACCGGCTAGTGACATTACATCACCGCTGATGGGAGTGGCGAAATGACCTGCTTGGATACGTTCACTGAGTATTTCGTTGAATAACCATGAGCGCAGCGCAGATATCGCCATCGAACGCTTGTTGCGGTTGCGTATCGCTTCTCCGTTAATCATTTTTTCAGCGAGTACTAAGTTACTGCCCTTGGGATCGTAGCGGCTATCACCAAATCGCTGGGGACCATAATAGTTTGGCGCGCCATTTTTACATACCTGTTCGATACGTTCGGCCAAGCCGTCTGGGGACGTGATATTGCGCAGTAAAATTGTAAATTTATTCCCTTTCAATGCCCCTGTGCGCAGTTTTTTATTATGCCGGATAGCTTTAACGACCTTGGCGCCGGGTACATTCAAGGCTGACCAGTCGTATTCGGCTTTGCCTGGTTTATGTACACCAAACCATTGTTCACTGACCGAATGTTTGTCTTTACGACCGGCATATGTGACTGCGCGTAACGGCAGTTGAGCAAATTTGGCAATTTGTTCCGCTAAATAAGCAGTGTTGAGTCCCTCTTTTCGCACCCAAAGGTAAATATGCTCACCTTCACCTTGGGGATCGTAGCCGAGTATTTCTTGCACAACAAAATCGTCAGCTTGTTGTTTAAATATGCCACAGGTAGCAGGTTTGGGATGCAGGTAAAACCAATTGTCAATTTGCATCGTTATTTGATTACTTCGCTTGCTGTTAACAAGACCACTGCGTAACAGGCAATTCCTTCTTTGCGTCCAGCAAAGCCTAATTTTTCTGTCGTGGTGGCTTTTACGTTGACTTGATTCAATTGTGCGCTTACGTCTTGTGCAATATTTTCACACATAGTGGCTATGTGAGGAGCCATTTTAGGCGCCTGAGCGACTATGGTTAAATCCAGGTTGCCGATTTGATAACCGTGCTCTTCTACTAGTTTCATTACATGACGCAATAATACTCGGCTGTCAGCACCTTTGAATTGTGCGTCAGTGTCAGGGAAGTGTCGGCCTATATCACCTAGGGCGAGTGCGCCGAGTAAAGCGTCGCATAATGCATGTAAGGCAACATCACCATCGGAGTGGGCGAGTAGACCTTGTTCATGGTCAATTTTAACGCCGCAAATGGTAATGGGCCCACTGTCGCCAAATTTATGTACGTCGTAACCATGACCTATACGTATATTCATAAAGCTGCCTTGTGTTGAAGATAAAATTCGGCCAATTGTAAGTCCTCTGGTTGGGTCACTTTAATATTACTCCCTCGGCCTTCAACCAAATGCACCGTACCTTGTGCCCATTCTATAGCGGAGGCTTCATCGGTTATTTTAACCTGAGACCTAGCTGCCTTGTGCAGGGCGTCACGCAGTTGAACCAACGGGAAAAATTGTGGTGTAAGGGCATGCCATAAATTATCACGACTTTCGGTGTGGGTTATCTCTTGTAAATCATTAGCACGCTTCATCGTATCGCGAACACGACAAGCGAGTATCGCACCGTATGCTGAGCGTTGAGCGACTAGCAACAGTTTGCTCAAGTCGTCATGATCCAAGCATGGACGTGCCGCATCATGCACCAATACCCATTTTTCGTTGTTCATGCTATCGAGCCCAGCAAGTACAGAGTCGGCGCGCTCATTGCCTCCGTCAACCCGTGTTATCCAAGATTTTGATGCTAGGGGTAAGCTGGCAAAGTAATCGTCTTTTGCATTGAGAACAACGATGACATGTTTAATTTGTGGATGTGCATAAAGGTTTTCTAGGGTGTGTTCTAAAATTGTTTTGCCGGCTATGGTCAAATATTGCTTGGGTCTATCGGCTAGCATTCGTTGACCTATGCCTGCGGCAGGCACGATCACTGTGTATTGGGGGAGTGAGGACATATTAGGTCAATCTTCGCTGGGTAATATACGATAAAAGGTTTCACCCTGTTTAATCAAACCAAGCTCGTTTCTTGCTCTTTCTTCTACCGCTTCAAGACCTACTTTAAGATCCCGAATATCAGCCTCAAGCAAGTTGTTTCGCTGTAACAGCCCCGCGTTCTGCTCTGCTTGCTCGGCCACTGATTGTTCCATTGCAACATACTCGGGAATACTATTTTTGCCAAACCATAAACGATATTGTAATGCAGCCAACAAAGCAAAAAGGAGTATGGGTACTACTTTCATGATTGTTGGCTCCTTGTAAGACTGATGAATAATTCGTTGGGCGTATTATGCCGAGGTTTTAACGGCGCGGCTAGTGAAACGCTTGGTCTAGGTTGGTGTTCTGCCAGCTGACGGATAAAAAAGGCCAGTTTGGGATAAACTGGCCTCATATCAATAGATGATTTGCGCCAACAACAAAGAGGATCGCGTTCATAAGCACATCAGGATCAGTTAAAAAGTTTGCCTTTTAGCTTATCTTTTAATTTATCTTTGAGTTCGTCTTTCTTTTTATCTACCACGCTATTTAACTTGCTATCCAGCATGCCTTGTATACTGCTTAAGTCACCATCAGCAAGTTTTTCCCAATCCAACCATTGGCTCATTTCAGAATCGGTTGCGCCTAAAGGCCCTTCGATTTTAGCATTGAGTTTCTGTTTAAGCTCAGCGAGCTTGCTATTTTGGTCGCCACTTAGATTAGACAACATGGCACTAGCCAATTGTTTGTCTAAATCAGAGCTAAAGCTTAAATCCATATCACCCAAAGTACCGCTAATATCTGAGTTGATGCTCAGATTAGATAAACCTGTTAAGGTTTCAGCAATCACATTCGTGAGGTTGTTACTGCCGGTTGCGGTAAGTTGCAATTGACTAAGCGCCGCGTTGCCTGAACCTGAAATGACGTTTTTATTGATACTTGCCTTACCTGAACTAGACAATAAACCTTTAAGTAAAGTAGATGACAGTTTTTCTTGGTTCAGCAGGTCTACATCCGCTAACGCCAGGCCGCGTAAATTCCAATCCTGATTGGCTTTTACGCCCGTGTCGTTCAACCAAAAATCGCCATTTAATTTTAGTGATTGCCATAACGAACTGGCATTTGAATCGACTTTAAATGTGGTAGGACGGCCGATTTTGTCATGTTGGTTGGTAATGTCATGCCATATACTTAGCACACTTTCCGTACGCCATTTGATAGAAATATCTGCATTTCGAACCAAAAAGTCGGGTAGCGCAGCGGTATCGTCGAACGCTACCCAGCGACCGTTATACGCTTGCTCTTCCGCCTGTTCTGCTTTGCTGCTGGCTAACATTGGGGCCGCTAAATCGTAAGCGCCCAGCACATACTGGCTGAATTCGCCGGCTTTTTCCCCAAATACCATAGTGGTGACATCTTTAATCGCCCCTTCATCGCCGGCAATTAACGCTTGTAGTTGTGCGTAATCTTTCCCTGGTGCTGATTTTAACTTAGCTAGCTTAGGTGCCATGTCGCCCTTTGCTGCACTTGCTGCTTCTTTAAACTCTGTCAGTTTGCGCTTGTCGGTTTGAATTTCTGCACGCAGGGCATCAAATTCTTCTTTTGCCTTAGCCAGTTCTACCAGGTTTTTATAATCAGTGTTAGTGATCGTCTCAACGCGTTTTTTGTAGTTTTCTAAAGCATCTTTACTGGGTAGTTGCTGGTATTTTTCTTTTAATATCTCGCTATGCTTTTTATAGGCCGCTTGAGTTTCCTCTACTGCTTTGGTCGTTTTGAGCGGCGACTGGGCGAGTATTTCATCCACGCTGGGCAGGTTTTTAGGGTCGAACGCTTCTTGCAGTTCTTCTTTTATTGCCGCACTAGCAGTGCGATATACCGCGCCCTCAGATTCTCTCGGTTGAGCGAATTGCACACCACTAATGGTCAGGTCATCAATAATCACTTTACGCAATAATAAGGGAGCCAGCTCAATTTGCGCCGTGACTTCATCGGCTTGCACTTGGTTCAACGTGGGAGTAGCGGGATCCGTTAACTGAATGCCGGTTAACGTTACCCCAAATGGGGAAAATGTATGGGTGACTTGGGCTATATTCACTTCCGCACCTGTGCTGGACTCTAAGCCCTTTTCTGCGGCGAGCTTAATCCAAAAATCTAAAAACAGAATAACGATAGCAGCAATCAGCCCTGTGATAACGAAGAATGCGATAAGCCCAGGCCAACGAATGAGTTTTTGCATATTACTCTCCTAATGCTTGGTAAAGTTGGAACACACGACTACTTTTGATGACCTGAACAATTTTCAGTTTGTTGACCCACTGCATGAACCTTACGCGGTATTGAACAATCAATACTTTGCTGATAACCAAAATAAAAGGGGCTAAAATTAAGCTGAACAATAAGCTGCCTAATGTGAGGGTATGGTAAAATTGCATAAGCTGACCGAAGGTCGAATTGTAGAGGTTAGTCCACATCCCATTTAAGTCTGAGGATGTGAGTAGAGATTCACCAATATCCGCCATCATAGGGTTGAGTATTAAGGTAAAGCCGGAAAATAGTGCGTAGGCGAGTAAAAACGTACTAAGATTAACGCGTAAAAAAAGTACGATAAACAGAATCAAAACGCTGTGTAAACCCAGAAAAGGGGTTAAACCCATTATCATTCCTAACATGACACCAAAAGCCAGTTGCCAGGGGCTATCGTCCGAGTTCAATGCTTTTAGCAGCTTAGCTAATAGTTGCATAGGTAAGTCCTTATATTACTTGTAATTTCAATCATGAATAACGTTAGCTGCGACTGACCAGTTCATCAACCGCAATAAAGCTGCCAAGTGATAGCAAAAGACCACCACTGAGGCGGTTTTGCCATATTTCAAAAGCGGGATGACGGGTTAACCATTTCCCCAATTTTCCCGCAAGTAGTGCTACACATACGTCGCAAATAAAGGCGATCAGTGCATACATCATACCTAATACAGCAAATTGGCCGATGACAGCGCCTGACTCAGGCTTAATAAATTGCGGTAAAAAAGCAATAAAAAACAGCGCAGTTTTTGGGTTGGTTAGTTCAACGACAATACTCTGGGCAAAAATACGCGGAATAGGCATCAAAGTAACACGAGGTTTGCTGTCGTCATGCTTGTTACTAAAGAGGTATAGCCAACCTAGGTAGAGCAAATAAGCTGTACCGGCAAGCTTTAATAACATAAAGGCTAAAGGGGAGTAGATAAATATCGCCGCCAAACCAAATGCCGTGGCCAGAACATAGACAAACGATCCCACTGCCATACCACCTGCCGCGGCGATACCAGCTTGCTGTCCTTGGCCTATGCTGCGCGCCATTATATAAAGGTTGGATGGACCTGGTGACAGACTTAACAGCAATGCTGCAAGAGAGAAAGACAGCAATATGTCCATTGATGGCATCAATAAATCCTTAATGTTAAAAAAAAGCCGCCTTTGGGCGGCTTTATAATTTATGCGGGATAGCGTACAAATTTACATCCAAGTGTCGCTTTTGCGACGTTTTTTCGGCAAGTAAGCAACGATCACACCTAAAATCAGACTGATGAGTGCCACAATACCACCGCGTGTGAACCACTGCATTTTGGCTGTTTGATCTGCTGAATCTAGTTTTTGGCTAAAATCGGCATTTTGTTCTTCAAGGGTTTTAAGCTGTTTGGTGAGCTTACTATTCTGGGTTTGCAGCTCAGAAAATTGCTGACGTAAGGTTTCGTTTTCAGTTTGTTGCGCACTGGTATTTTGCGTTGCATCAGCAAGTTGCTGTTGAAGCCCAGGTACTAACTCTCGTAAACTTTTCTGCGGGCTGACAAACTCGCCATCTACCCAGCCTGTGCGGTCTTTGTCATCGACAATTTCTACGTAATTACTGTCACTGTCTGTACGCAATACTTGTACTTCAGCGCCTGCAATAACAGAACCTAAAATACGGTAATTTCTACCGGGTCCTGAATGTAAAAAGGTAAATAAATCATCCGAAATATATTGCGTTTCCCCTTGTGGCTGTTGAGCACTTGCTTGGGTAATTGGCAACAAAAATAAGGCGCAGGTAACACTGATCAAAAATCGCTTTAGCATAATAAATATATAGTCTCTGAATGTCTGGCTCGATCTTATGGCCTAGCTATTGGAAAGGCAAGAGGTGAACCGGATTAGTCTTAAACCTTGACCTTTGCGTTGTACTGCTTAAGGGGGAAAGGTAAGGTACTTTTTTAAAATTAAATGACAGTCACTATGGACATAGAAATTGAATTAAAGTTGCTCGCAACCCCAAGCGCACAGCAAGATATTTCATCTTGGTTAATGCAAAGTGCGATAAATTACACGGATTCTGCCGGTAAGCAACTGCGCAATGATTACTTCGAAACTCCCCAGAGAACATTACGCAAGCATGACATCGGTTTGCGCATTCGTGGCTGCAACGGTGAATTTGAACAAACGATAAAAACCAAAGGACGTGTGGTAGCGGGTATGCACCATCGGCCAGAATATAATGTTCCTATCGCCAGTCCAGACTTACAGTTAACGCTATTTGATCCTAGGATTTGGCCGGAATCAGTAAGTATTGTCATGCTAGAGAAAGAGTTATACCTGATGTTTTCAACTGACTTTTTCAGGGATACCTTTTTACTGACGTTGACCGACGGCTCACAGATCGAGTTAGTCATAGATATTGGCAGCGTTAGTGCTGGCGGACGCAATCTTGATATTTGTGAAGTAGAGCTCGAATTAAAAAGTGGCTCTGCCGGCGCTATATTTTATATTGCTAAACAACTCGCTGACATCACTCCCTTACGCTTCGGCTTGCAATCTAAAGCCGCGCGCGGGTACCGCTTAGCAGATAACCTTCAACAGGAGCATTACCAAGCGCCGGAAAATTTCACCGTAAACGCTGGCCTATCTATTATCCAAAATGCACTGTCCGGTCTGGAGCAAGCATTTGCTGTGTGGCAGCAAGGGGAAGCTGCATTTTATCAAAGTCAGAGCATAGATGACTGGCGCACCATGACTGCCGGTATGCGTTTGGTGCAAGGCTCGTTGGATTTGTATCAAGCCCAATTTGCCTCGTCATTAGGCCAAGAGATCTCCTCACTCAGTGAGCAAGTAGCACATCTACTGCACCAACAACAGGAGGTTGATTTATATATACAGGCACTCAATCTCACTGAAAGTAGCTTTCTTGCCGATGCACCACAAGCGTCTGTACTTAAAGCTGAGCTGGTAAGGTTGGTTGCCAGTTCAGACTTACTGACAAAACTAAACGAGCTACTCACTGATCGGCAATATATGCAGTTACAACTGAGTATTGGTGCACTCCTTGTGGAAGGGGTAAATGCGCATATAACTGATGATAGTGATTTGAAGAGTTTTGTGCACAGGACTTTGCGTCATCTCGATAGCCACTCAGAAAATGAATGCAACAAGTTAGCCGTTTGCAAGGTCTTGTGGTTAGAGCTGAAATTGCCAAAACTTCTTGATTGTCCTGTTGCTCCATGGTCTGTTTTACGTCAAGAAGATCAAACTAGCTTGAGTGCTGGTCTTATTGCGTTGCTGAAACAAGGTGAATTAGCGTTAACGCCTGAAATAAGTGAAAAAGTACGTATTTGGTGTACTAAGATTTAATCGATTTAACTAATCGGTTTTTCGTACTTTCATCTTTTTTGTTAAATGGCATGCTAGTTAACATAACGCGAGCGCGGTTGATTGAATACCGGTCGGCGCCAGCAGCGCACAATCATGAAAAGCATAATGGTGAAAACCTGCGCACTGAGCGCGCTTAACAACAAAGTGGAGATGAAATGAAAGCGTCAGATTTATTTGTTAAAGCCCTAGAGGCGGAGGGTGTTGAATATATTTTCGGGATCCCCGGTGAAGAGAACTTAGATTTACTTGAATCCCTACGAGACTCAGATATTAAGTTAATTTTAACCCGACATGAGCAGGGGGCCGGCTTTATGGCTGCCACTTACGGCAGGTTAACCGGTAAGGTGGGCGTGTGTTTATCGACTCTTGGTCCAGGGGCCACTAACTTAGTTACGCCCGGTGCTTATGCGCAATTAGGCGCCATGCCCATGTTGATGATCACCGGACAAAAGCCAGTAAAAACCAGTAAGCAAGGCCGTTTTCAGGTGATAGATGTAGTCGATATGATGCGCTCTATTACCAAGTACACTACCCAAGTGGTTAGCGGTGATCGTATTCCGTCTGTGGTGCGAGAAGCATTTCGACTTGCTCATGAAGAGCGCCCTGGCGCAACACACATTGAGTTGCCGGAAGATATCGCCGCTGAAACAACCCAAGCTCAGTTACTAAAACCCAGTATCTCTCGTCGTCCGATTGCCGAATATAAAGCGATTAATAAAGCCATCGAGATGATTGAGGGAGCACGTTCCCCCTTGCTACTGATTGGCGCTGCGGCAAATCGCAAACTGACGTCAAAAATGCTAAAAGAATTCGTTGAAAAAACCGGCATTCCTTATGTAACCACTCAAATGGGGAAAGGGGTACTGGACGAGTCCCATGAATTATTTATGGGTAATACCGCGCTTTCATCAGGTGACTTTGTGCACCGAATCATCGACAGCTCTGACTTAATCATTAACGTTGGACATGATGTGGTAGAAAAGCCACCATTTTTCATGAAACACGGTGGTCGAGAAGTTATTCATATTAATTTTGAAACCGCCGCCGTCGATCCCGTTTATTTTCCACAACTTGAAGTGGTGGGCGATATTGCCAATAGTATTTGGCAGATCAAAGAAAAAATTCAGCAGCAAAGTGCATGGGAATTTAGTTTTTTCAAGAAGGCGCATCAAGCATTTTTAGAGCATAAAGCTGAAAGTGAAAACGATGATCGTTTTCCTGTATTACCAGAAAGATTTGTGCGCGATATACGTGAAGCGATGCCTAAAGATGGCATAGTCACGTTAGACAATGGCGTATATAAAATTTGGTTTGCGCGCAACTACCCTGCAGCATTGACCAACACCTTGTTGTTAGATAACGCTTTGGCCAGCATGGGGGCAGGTTTGCCCTCAGCCATGGCCGCAAAAATGGTTCACCCAGATAAACCCGTGTTGACTGTGTGTGGAGATGGCGGGTTTATGATGAACAGTCAAGAATTGGAAACCGCCGTACGGTTGAAATTGCACATAGTCGTCATCATTCTAAGAGATGATGCGTATGGCATGATCAAATGGAAACAAGCCAACATGCAATTTGCAAACTACGGTTTAGATTACGGCAACCCTGATTTTGTTAAATACGCAGAAAGCTATGGTGCCAAAGGTTGGAGAATCGAAGCGGCTGATGAAATATTGCCTCTGGTAAAAGCCTGCTTGGCAGATCCCGGTGTACACGTTATTGACGTCCCGGTCGACTATAGCCTAAATGACAAAATGTTGAACGAAACCATCCGTGAACGTAGTCAGAAATTATAAGGAAAACAGCATGTTAGAAAAAGAATATCCCTATTATTTGGCAAGTAAAGCAGTGTATGCAAACCGCGATTTGAAGATCACTAATAAATACACCGGAGAGGTCGCTACTTATGCCGCGCTGGCTGACGCCGAGGTCATTGATAAAGCCATCGCAGCTGCTGAAAAAGCGCAGCCATTACTTAATAAAATGGCACCTTATGAACGACAGGCCATTCTGAACCATTGTGTTAAGCGTTTTGAAGAACGCTTTGATGAATTAGCACATGCACTGTGTATTGAAGCTGGTAAACCGATTAAAGACGCCAGAGGTGAAGTCACACGTCTAATCGACACCTTTAGAATTGCTGCTGAAGAATCGGTGCGCATGAAAGGCGAAGTGCTTAATCTTGAAATTACTCCTCGCGCTAAGGGATATCAAGGTCAGTATAAACGAGTGCCGATTGGTCCATGTTCATTTATTTCACCGTTTAATTTTCCATTGAATTTGGCGGCGCATAAAATCGCGCCAGCGCTTGCGGTAGGTTGTGCGTTTGTTATGAAGCCAGCAAGCCGTACTCCGTTAGGGGCGATTATCATCGGCGAAATTTTAGCTGAAACGGATTTACCTGAAGGGGCATTCTCAATTTTGCCTTGTAGCCGTGATGGTGCTGACTTATTCACCACAGATGAACGATTTAAATTACTCAGCTTTACCGGTTCACCACAAGTCGGTTGGGATTTAAAAGCCAAAGCAGGTAAAAAACCCGTAATTTTAGAGCTTGGTGGTAATGCTGCATGTGTGGTCGATGAAGATACTGACCTTGATGATGCGATTGAGCGTATTATTTTTGGCGCCTATTACCAATCAGGGCAAAGTTGCATCAGTGTGCAACGTATTTTGATCCACGAAAAACTGTATAGCGAATTCAAACAGCGATACACCGACAAAGTAGCTAACCTAGTACACGGTGATCCACTTGATGAAGATACGTTTATCGGGCCGATGATTTCTGAATCAGAAGCCGAGCGTTTAGATAATTGGATCCAAGAGGCGGTCAAAGGCGGCGCAACACTGTTAGCCGGTGGTAAGCGTGATGGTGCTATGTTACAGGCTACCTTGCTTGAAGGCGTTGCCCACGACGCAACAGTCAACTCTGAAGAAGCGTTTGGCCCCGTGTCTATCATTAGCTCGTTCAGTGACTTTGATGAAGCGTTGAAAGAAGTGAATAATAGTCAGTTTGGCCTGCAGGCTGGTGTGTTCACCCGTGATATTTACAAAGCCCATAAAGCCTGGGACGAGCTAGATGTAGGCGGCGTGGTCATTGGTGATGTGCCTAGTTGGCGGGTAGACAACATGCCTTACGGTGGGGTGAAAGAATCAGGCCTTGGCCGTGAAGGGATCACATATGCCATGGAAGATATGACCGAAATTAGATTGATGGTGCTGCGTACACCTCAGTAAGTTAGTCATTTTAGTCATTAAATTGAGGCGCCAATTGGCGCCTTTTTTATTTTTTAATCTCGTGGGAAAGATTATGCAAAGTAGTCGGCTAGGATTTTACCGGTAAATTCTTTTCTTAGATAAAACCCTCTGGGCCGTGTCTGCACTATTTGGCCATTTTGGCCAATGGCGTCTGTTAGGGCGCTACCATTGGCAGCTTTAGGACGTAATTGAAGGTACTCACCATGGCGAGCGGTAATACTTTCTATTTCACCCATGGCGATCATATCCATTATTTCTTCCCAGTCTTGGCGCAAGTACTGTTCTTGCTGTCCGTGTAAAGACCATAAAAATGGTGTAGCGATACAGCGCTCACTTGGCGGAATATCGCGTCTACCATCAATGGGTACCCACAATACCTTACCCAGTTTATTGCGCACACTGCTGGTTTGCCACTGACTACCAGCCACGTTTGTTAAATGGGCGTAGCAAACATAAGTTGTTTCCAGGGGGTTACCGTTTGCATCAATCGGAATGGTTTTTAGTTCGACACCTATATTGGCAAAGTCTTGTTGCGCCTTGGAGCCTGCTTGTGCGCCTAAGGCTAACTCGAGTAACTGACCGCTCCAGCCTTTTTCTCGCTTGAAGTCTTTTGGTACGCGAATATTGGCACTGTGGGCTAGTTCTCCTAAGGTCAACCCAGCTAACTGTTCTGCCCGCTGAAGTAGCTCATCGATACTGCTTGGTGGTGAATTAGGAAACATGGTGTTCTTTTGTTAATTGCAGGCAGCCTAGTGCAATAAAGTACTGGGCTGCGTAATAAGTACCCATAACCAATACGGACTGCAACGGTAGGGGAGTGATAAAGGCATTTATGGCCAAAAGGCTATCTGATGCGACAAAAAACAGCGCGCCAATACGTAATGTATAATCTTGTGTATTGGCCGCAAATGCCGTGACAAACATAACACTGATAACGCAAAAGTAAGCTAACACTGGCACACGTAACTCGACGACGGCCGGTAATAATACAAACATCATTGTTATAAGGTATGCGGTAAAAATAACCACTGATAAGACGTTAATTTGTTGCCAATTCAGCCATCGATATAAAAATAGCGCGTATAAAATATGCGCTGCAGCAAAGGCACTTAGCCCTAACAGGAAACTCTTTTCAATGGGCAAAGCGAGTAACATATCGCCAGTGGCACTGAGTATTAATGCCCCGCATAATAACAGTTTGCTCGGAAGTGAAGTGCGTTGCCAGATGATTATGCAGAGCAACAAGATGGGCGTCGCTTTATGCAAAAAGCTCCACGAATACGTGTTAACGAATGTCGTTGCAATATAGCTAAGGGCTAATACCCCGTAAATTATTGTGATTATTCTATGCATAGTCAGTAGTTTATGGAAGAATGCCAGTCAATAAAAGAATTGAATTCTCGGGAGTCTAAGTGATTGATGCCGAAGGATTCCGCGCCAACGTTGGCATAGTAATTTGCAATAGCTTAGGTCAGGTCTTTTGGGCCCGGCGCTATGGTCAACATTCTTGGCAGTTTCCGCAAGGCGGAATCGATGAAGGTGAAACTGCTGAACAAACCATGTATCGCGAACTTTACGAGGAAGTAGGGCTTAAACCAGAACAAGTAAAAATTTTAGCGGTAACCAAGAATTGGTTACGATACAAACTACCGAAGCGCTTGATCCGTCAAGGCAGTGCGCCTGTTTGTATTGGACAAAAGCAGAAATGGTTTTTGTTACAACTGACATGTAAAGAGCAAGATGTTGATTTGCTACAATCAGGTCATCCTGAGTTTGACGACTGGCGTTGGGTAAGTTTTTGGTACCCGGTGCGCAATGTAGTATCGTTTAAGCGTGAGGTGTATCGCAGAGCAATGAAAGAGTTTGCGCCCACGGCTATGGCATTAAGTTCCAAACCTGCCCAAGGTCAAAGAAGTAAACGTAGACGCAAAAATTAAAGGGCTGATATGTTAACCAAGCTAAAACGCATCGTTAAAGAGGTCAATCAAAATCCCGTCCTAGATGATGCGCTTAGCGGCGTGGCAAAGAGTCTCAAAGAGGCGATTAAAGTCGACTCGGTCAGTATTTATCTGGCGAACTACGAAAAGCAACACTTCACATTGCGTGCAACCGAAGGCTTGGCGAAAAGTGCTATTGGTAAGGTTTCCATAGGTTTTTCAGAAGGTCTCATCGGCTTAATTGGTCAGCGTGAAGAACCGATAAACATAAGCAATGCCCAGACTCATCCCAGATTCAAACACTATCCTGAAGTGCAAGAAGAACAGTACCACGCTTTTTTAGGCGCCCCCATTATTCATCAACGTAAAGTCTTGGGGGTACTTACTTTACAGCAACAGCGCAAGCGCCTTTTTAGCCAAGATGAAGAAGCTTTTTTAGTGACGCTGGCCATGCAATTGGCGGTGGAAATAGTCAACGCTGAGGCTCGCGGTCGTTTTAGCTTGAGTGACGATCATCCCGAGCAAAATGATATAAAAAGCCTGAAAGGCGTGCCGGGTTCTTCGGGACTTGCTGCTGGTGTGGGGGTGGTACAGAATTTATTGGTTAATTTGCGTAACCACGTAGCCAAGCGCAGTCCAGATCGTGAAATCCAAATACAAAATTATCGCGCTGCCGTTATGGAGACCAGAGCACAAGTCGAAGTGTTATCCCAGCGTATTCAAGGGCAAGTGCCTGACGATGTACAAGCTATTTTTACCTTGTACCATCACTTGCTGGATGCCAATAGTTTGGGACGGGAAGTCGAGCAAAAAATTACGGCAGGATGGGACGCACCGACGTCATTGAAAATGGTGGTAGAAACATATATCGCGCAATTTCAGGCCATGAGTGATGCGTACATGCGTGAAAGAGCGGTTGATGTGGAAGATCTCTCCAACCGTATTTTGGCCAACCTACTGAATCTAGATACGAGTCGTTTGACGCGTGCTGAATTGCCAGATAAATGTATTTTGGTAGCAGAAGAGCTGACCGCGACTATGTTGGCAGAGTTTCCGAAAGGCAAATTGTGCGGTTTGATTTCCATTCGCGGTTCGAGTAACTCGCATGCCGCCATCATGGCCCGCGCACTGGGCGTTCCCGCGGTTATGGGGGTGACAGGCGTGCCTTTGTCATTGCTCAATGATAAAGAAATCTTACTCGATGGTTATACCGGTGCGATCATCGTATCGCCTAACCAGACGATTGACCGTGAGTTCCAGCAGCTTATTCATGAAGAGCAGTTGTTGAGTGAGAAAATTCTCGCTCAAGATGATTTGCCTACGCTAACGAAAGATAATTGTCAGTTGCATCTGTTTGTTAATGCAGGTTTGTCAGCTGAAATAGAAAACACCTATTCAAACTATGCTGACGGCGTCGGGTTATTCCGTACCGAAATTCCGTTTATGATGCGCCAACGCTTTCCAACTGAGAAAGAGCAGGTGGAGCTGTACCGAGCAATGCTCAGTGCCGAGCCAGATAAACCTTTTACCATGCGTACGCTGGATGTGGGCGGTGATAAACCTCTACCTTATTTTCCGATAACTGAGGAGAACCCATTTTTAGGCTGGCGAGGAATTCGGCTAACGTTAGATCATCCAGAGATTTTTCTGGTACAGATTCGAGCTATGCTGCGTGCCAGTATCGGGCTCCGTAATTTGCAGATAATGCTACCAATGATTACCTCAGTCAGTGAAGTACTTGAAGCTAAGCGTTTAATCAGTCAGGCTTTTTTTGAAGTAAAAGAAGAAGCAAAAGAAAAAGACGGTGAATTGTATCATCCGCAAATTGGCGTCATGCTTGAAGTGCCAGCAGTGATGTATCAATTGCCACAATTAGCTAAAATAGTCGATTTTTTCTCGGTAGGCAGTAACGATTTAACTCAATATTTGCTCGCGGTAGACAGAAATAATGCACGCGTTTCTGATCTATATGATAGTTATCACCCTGCTGTTTTAGCCGCTTTATATCATATTGCTCAGCAGGCAAACGTGTTAGACGTACCTATCACCTTATGTGGCGAGTTAGCAGGTGAGCCCGGCGGAACCATTCTTTTGATGGCGATGGGGTATCGTAAGTTGAGTATGAACAGTCATAGTTTATTGAAAATAAAATGGGTTGTGCGCAGTGCGAGCTTAAATGAAGCGAAAGTGCTACTGGACGAAGTTTTAGCAATGAACGAGCCCAAGGAAGTCCGTGAGCGGGTCAATTTGTATTTAGAATCGGTTGGTCTTGGCGGTTTAATCCGCGCGGGTATCTAACAGGAGTGATGTAACGTGGATCCCGCATTATTGGTCTTACTTGTGTGTTTAGTGCTTGGTGCAGTTGTGGGCTTGTTTGCTGGCCTGCTAGGCATAGGCGGCGGTTTAATTATCGTTCCTTCTTTACTCTATTTGCTCATTGAACACGTGCATCTTCCACTTGAGGTGGCTATGCCCATGGCAATTGCTACCTCACTGTCGACCATAGTGCTGACGGCTATATCTTCATCTCGGGCCCACTATAAACTAGGAAATTTACGTCAGTTTTATTTATTGTGGACTGGTTTAGGCATCTCGATGGGAGCCATTATTGGCCCTCAGTTTGCTACCACGATCCCTGCTGAGGCGCTAAAAACCTTATTTGCTGCTTTAGTGTTAGTGATTGCAGGGCAAATGGTGTTCTTGGGGAACAAGGAGGCGAAAAGAGATGTCTCTAAGCAGTTATTGATTGTTATCGGTGTGGTAACGGGTTGTATATCGTCGGTTATGGGCATTGGCGGCGGTGCTATTATGGTGCCTGCATTGTTATGGTGTCGGGTTGATATACGCATAGCGATTGGTTGTGCAGCTTTTAGCGGGTTAGTTATTGCGTTGTTTGGTTCTGCCAGTTTTATCGTGGCAGGCTGGGATAACGCCCACTTACCCCAGTGGGCTATAGGATACATATATTTGCCCGCTACTTTTGGGATTGTGACTACCTCGGTGTTTACTGCTGGCGTGGGGGCAAAACTAAGTCGTAGTTTAGATACACAGCTTTTAAAGAAAATTTTTGCCGGCTTTTTAGTCATTGTTAGTCTTCGAATGTTATTAGGATAAAAACGCAACATGGTCAGTAGTTATTTTACGTTTCCCCAGATAGATCCCATCATCTTCAGTGTTGGACCTCTTAGTTTACGCTGGTACGGCTTAATGTATTTAGTTGGCTTCGCTGCCGCGTTTTGGTTGGCTGGTGTGCGTTTGTCGCGTACCAACTGGAGTAAAGATCAGCTCAGCGATTTATTATTTTGGGGCTTTTTGGGGGTTATTTTAGGTGGCCGTATAGGTTACGTGCTCTTCTATCAGTTTGAATTATTCTTGTCTGATCCCATGTATTTATTTAAAATTTGGACTGGAGGCATGTCTTTCCATGGTGGTTTGTTGGGGGTTATTGCCGCATTGTGGTGGTTCTCTCGCAAAGCGAAATGTACTTTTTTGCAGGTAGGAGACTTCATCGCTCCTTTAGTGCCTATTGGTCTAGGCGCTGGACGTATTGGTAATTTCATTAATGCAGAGCTGTGGGGACGCACGACGGATGTATCCTGGGGGGTGATATTCCCGGGGGCTGGGGCGCTTCCACGTCACCCGTCACAACTATACGAGTTTGCGCTTGAAGGGGTCGCGTTGTTTTTGATCCTCTGGTTGTACTCTCGCAAACCACGACCTATTGGAGCTGTCAGTGGGTTATTCCTGCTGTGTTACGGTAGTTTCCGTTTCTTTGTGGAATTTTTCCGCGAGCCAGATCAGCACATTGGTCTGTATGAAGGTGCGTTTTCTTTAGGCATCTCCCAAGGTCAAATTCTGTCAGCGCCTATGATCATAGGTGGCATTGCGCTAATGGTTTGGGCATTGCGCCGCAACAAAATGGCCGAAACATCAACTACTGCAAGTAAACCGGCAAAAACATAGTTCCTCGATTATCTGACCCACGTTAAACGTGGGTCAGTTCTGTTAGTCATTTTATTGCTACGCGCGATACTTATTTATCACCCTAAAAAATAATCAGCATCAAGACTTCTTGTTAATCTCAATCAACGATGGTTGATTTATGTTCAGGAGGAAGAAAATGTTGGAAAATTTGTTTTCAATGCAGGACAAAGTTTGTGTGGTAACCGGTGGTTCACGTGGTTTAGGTGCTTTCATGGCGCAAGGTTTCCTGCAAGCTGGCGCTAAACGGGTCTACATCACCGCACGTAAAGCTCAGGCATGTTTAGATGCGGCACAAGAATTGAGTCAATTTGGTGATTGTGTGGCGCTGGTAGGTGACGTTGCCACCAGTGAAGGTGTCATGGACTTGGTTAAGCAACTCACTGAGCGTGAACAGCACATTGATGTGTTGGTGAATAATGCGGGTACAGCTTGGGGGGCACCATTTGGTCAGTTTCCCGAAAAAGGCTGGGATAAAGTGATGGATCTTAACGTCAAAAGCCCGTTCTTTTTAACACAAGCGTTAACACCGCTTTTGGAGAAAAACGCGACGAGTAGCAACACATCTTCGGTAATCAATATTGGCTCGATAGCCGGTATTGTAGGCAATGGATTAGATAATTTTAGCTATGCAGTTTCTAAGTCCGCTATACATCAAGTGACTCGTGTACTGGCTAACGAGTTGGTGGGCAAGCATATTCGGGTTAATGCCATCGCACCAGGGCGTTTTTACTCGAAAATGACCGAGTTTTTAAGTGACGATAAAGAAGCGTTTGAAGAAGAGTTGCAGTCAATTCCCATGCGTCGCTGGGGAGAAGGTGCTGACATCGCAGGGGTTGCCGTTATGTTGGCTAGTCGTGCTGGTGGTTTTATGACAGGGCAGATTCTACCGGTTGACGGCGGAACAACCCTAGTAAACTAACAACACAGGACTGCTAAAGAGTTAAGGGCTAGCAAACTAGCCCTTAATATGGCGCTTATTATTTGCGGGTAGCGCGCAACATCCAAGATGTTTTCTCATGAATACGCATGCGGTCAGAAACTAATGCTGCCGTTGATTCATCATCACCTGCTTGGGCTAATTTCAGTACATCCCGAGACGTTTTTACCACCTGCTCATGGCCTTTGGTAAGAAGATCAACCATTTCAGCTGCTTTTGGTACACCGTCAACTTCTTTAATTGAACTTAACTTAACAAATTCTTTGTATGTGCCAGGGGCGGCAACGTCTAGGGTACGGATCCGTTCTGCAATATCATCCACTGCGGTCGCAAGCTCGGTATATTGCTCTTCGAACATTAAGTGCAGTTCACGGAATTGTGGACCAGTCACGTTCCAATGAAAATTATGGGTTTGTAGATACAAGGTGTAAGAATCTGCTAGCAAGGCTTTTAGTCCCTCAGCAATTTTTAATCTATTTGTTTCACTGATACCAATATCGATGGTTGTCATGTCTATCTCCCTAAATAAAGTTATGAAAAGGAACGAAAATTTAAAAATATTCACTTAATACTCTAGTGATATGCGTCGCAAGCTTGTGCTTTACAAGGGGAAGGTCGAAAAATAACGTAATTGCGCTTCGATCCGTTTTACAGCATGTAAAAATTATCCTTTTGATAAATACTCGTTAACCCATATAACTTGCTTGCATATTTAGGTGACGTTTTAATGAACAAAATGCGGTCAATAATTGTATAATAAATCACCTGGGAGTGTATTTATGCAATTGTTACGTTGGTCAGAGCTGACCTTTCTATTTTTATGTACCCCATTGTTAATTCTATTTCTCATGACTGATTACGATACTTGGCTCATGCCATTGTTGATTTTAATGGGAGGGTATTGTCTGTTGTTGTTATGGAAAGACGTGAATTTTAAGCGTTTTCGTCTGTGGCATACGGACGCATTTTGGCTGCATATCAGAGCATCATTAAAGGTTTTTGTACCCGTGGCAATTGCACTTGCATTGCTGGTGTATTTTTTTGCGCCACACATTTTATTTAAATTACCTCGAGAAGATGTGCAGTTTTGGTTATTGACCTTGGCGATTTATCCTATTGTGTCGGTGATCCCCCAAGAGGTGATTTTTAGAACTTTCTTTTTTCACCGTTACAAACATATTATTCCGTCAAAGAACATTCGTTGGGCGTTGAGCACAGTCAGTTTTTCACTTGCCCATGTGGTCTACGGAAATTGGATCGCGGTCGGATTGTCGTTTATCGGGGGCGGACTTTTTGGTTACCGATACATTAAGTCACGCTCAACATTGGTGGTGGTTGTGGAACATACCCTATGGGGGTCTTATTTATTCACCCTAGGGGTGGGCGTTTTTCTGCTGACGCAAAATATATAAACACAGGTATTTATATTGGCAGTGAGTTGTCGGTCGTCGCATTACTTACTCAGTTGTTGGTTTAACGTTAATTAATACGGTACTTACTGTTAAATGCCGGTTTTTGACAAGCACTAAAAAAGCATTTTGTGCGATTTTACCGCAAAGTAACCGTATTTTATCGACTAATGCTGACATTTTCTTAACAAACGCTATATTATCCGCTTCCTAATTTTTGGACAAACTCGCCGTTTATTTACGGTGCGTTGTTGATTCGTAAAAAGAGGACGTATGAGATTAAATAAAATTCTTTTAGCCGCAGGTTTAAGTACCTTATCACTCAATACCTTGGCTGCTGCTTTTCAATTATCAGAGCACAGTGCTTCTGGTTTAGGTCGTGCGTTTGCCGGTGATGCTGCTATTGCAGAAAATGCATCAGTTGTTGCCCGAAATCCGGCCTTAATGTCTCAGTTTACTGAAAACCAATTATCCGTTGTGGGAACCTACATCGTACCTGACGTTAGCCTAACGGGTGAAAGTGCCCCGGTGTATTCAAGCTCCGCTGCATTAAATGATGACAGCATTGCGCCTGAAGCGTTTGTGCCTGCGGCGTATTTTGTTATGCCCCTAGATGACAAATTCGCTGTCGGGTTTGGTTTGTTCTCAAACTTTGGCTTAGCCACTGAATTCGACGAAGATTATGCCGCAGGTCAATTGGCCGGTAAAACGGAGATAGTGACGGTTAACTTTAATACCAGCGTGTCATACAAGGTGAATGAAAAGTTAACGCTTGCTGGTGGACTGAACGCTGTCTATGCCGATGCGACAATCACTCGCCATCTTGGTGATTTGAGCAACGGATTAGCCGCTCAGGGGTTAATTATTCCGTCGAGCACTACAGCTCTTGATTTAGAAGGCGATGACTATGGTTACGGCTATAACTTTGGCGTAGCTTATGATTTAGATGAAAATTCACGCTTTGGCTTTCATTACCGCAGCAAAATCGATATTACGTTTGACGGTACCTATAGTAATGAGTTACCGCTTATTCCTGGGGTCTTCGATAATGGCCAGTCTGGCGCAACACAGCCTGGGCAGGTGGATTTGGAATTACCTGCCATTGCCGAATTTTCGGGTAGTCACCAGTTAGATGATTCATGGGGTGTTCACTACAGTGTAATGTGGACTCAATGGAGCAGCTTTGAGCGTTTAGAAGCATACGTTCCGAGTCAAGACGAGCCGGTATTTGAAAAAGAAGAAAATTTCTCAAATAGCTTCCGTTACGCTATCGGTGCGGATTACCAATTAAATGCAAACCTTAAATTGCGCGCTGGTATTGCTTACGATGAAACACCTACTGACTCTCAATTATTGTCTATTTCTATTCCAGATACTAACCGCTTGTGGTTGAGCGCGGGAGCGACGTATTTAGTTGATGATAGCTCGTCAATTGATTTAGGTTTGAGTGTTGTGCGTGGCCAAGATCGTACTTTCACCGAGACCGATGACGCGGGCGGAGCATGGGAGTTCAATAGTGAAGGGAACGCGTTTATCTTAGCGGCTCAATATAATTACGCATTTTAATACGCTGAATTAGCCGAGGCTAATTCTTGCTGAAGCCGGTTTGAAATACTTATTTTCAGCCGGCTTTTTTCGTTAGGCCAGTATCACTAATAACGCACCGAGCAGTATTAAAGCTAATCCTAATTTATCTGAGCGTTGTAATTTTTCCTTAAACCATTTCGCTGAAATCAATAGCGTAAAGAAGATTTCTACCTGGCCTAAGGTTTTGACTAACGCGACGGTCTCTAAGCTCATGGCAGTGAACCAACCAACTGAGCCAACAAAACTGCATAAACTAATGATAAATACGAGTTTTGGGCGAGCCCATAACGCGAGCAAAGTCTTGGGACTGCGCAGGAGTAACCACACTAGCATGATGATCGTTTGAACCAATAGAACCCAAAACAATACGTATGCCGCACTGTGCAAAAAAGGCAGTTTGGTCATCAAGCTTGCCTCACGCACCCACAAGGTAGTTAGAGCAAAACACAGTCCACTGGCTAAGCCGAGTGACAGAGTTAGCCATGATATGTGCCTTACGCCTTTAGGAACACTCATTAGCCACACAGCCATGCCGCCTACGAGTACCCCACACCAGGCGGTAGTTGAAAGAGGGGCTGCAAACAACAGGGCGCCTAATACCGCCGCGATTACGGCTTCACTTTTAGCTAAGCCAACACCCATGGCAAAGTTGCGTAATCTAAATAGCTTAACCATTAAGGCCGTGGCAAATATTTGCGTTATTGCCGCTAACACTATGATGAGGTAAAAACGGTAGTTTAATGTGGGAATTGTGATCTTGTCATGCTCGAACAACAACCATGCGTAGAAGGCCGCCATGGGCGCAGCAAGCATAAAGCGGGCTAGAGTGACCCCCAATGTATCAACGTCGGCACTTAAACGCTTTTGAAACGCATTGCGCCAAGATTGCATAAACGCAGCCATGACGGTAAAGGGTATCCATAAACTCATATCTTTTCCTAATGATGCCAAGACGTTCAAAAAAGCTTAGGTAAGGCGTATTAGGATGCGAAGAGCAACTGCAGTCCGTTTGAATATAAGCATTCTCTGATTGAGTGATAAAACATCGCTTTCAAAAGGCGCGATGATACGTTTACTCTACACAGAAAAGGGGTACTTGATCCCAGGATGATGCTCATACCCTTGTACACTAAAGTCATCCATGGTTACCCAGGTTTCTAAATCTTTTAACGATTTTATATCTGGGTTGATGATGAGCTTGGGCATAGCGAGCGGCTCTCGTTTTAATTGCACATCGCGCATCAAAGCTAACTGATCTTCATAGATATGTGCGTTGACAATTTTGTGGTACGCAGTCCCGGCTTTTTTACCGGTAATTTGGGCCACTATCGCGAGCAAAAAATAGACCTGTACCATGTTGAAATTTAAACCTAGAGGCACATCACAACTGCGCTGGGTACTGTTTAAATACAGGGTGTCACCGAGTAATGAGAAATGATGGCTGTACATACAGGGGCGTAAACAGCCCATGTGGAAAGCCCCAGGATGATAAAAAGTGAAAATTTCACCTCGGTCATCAATGCCGTTTTTTAGATCATGTATTATTTTGGCCAATAGATCGATATTTCCCCCATCGGGCTGAGGGAAATTACGGCCAATTTTGCCATAGATTAATCCACAATCATCGTCACCTTTGCGATGAGGATTATCTAACCACGCTTGGTTTTCATTGGCATTGGCGTCCCATGTTGAGGTGCCAATTTTTCGGAAGTCTGCAGCATTGTCGTAGCCACGAATATAACCGATCATTTCTGCAATGGCTGACTTATAAAAGCTTTTGCGCGTGGTGACGAGGGGAAACTCACCTTTTGCCACATCATAAGTCAGGTCAGCATTGATGACGGTCAGGCATTTTTTACCGGTTCTTTCGTTATTTACCCACACACCTTCGTCGACAATACGTTGGCACAAATCAAGATATTGTTTCATTACGTCCCATGGTTACTCAATTAAAATATTTCTCCTTAGATCCTATCAGGTTTACCACCATTTTTTATGCTCTGGGGTGAAAAAAATCTGAGCTTTTATTGAGCATTAATAACGTTAAGCTATCTTTACCGTGAACTAAGGTCTGCTTGCTGAATATTACTATTAACTTTAAAGTTAATAGCGTATTTTCGCACGCCATTGCTCAATAGGTTGTGGCCCATATGGTTTCAACTACCATGCTTTAACAACGGAATCGGTGCTTTATATGACAATGTCAGTCCTTATTTGTGATGACTCTGGTTTTGCTCGCCGGCAAATGGCTCGTTCTATCCCGGATGGCTGGGATGTCGAAATGCATTTTGCACAAAACGGTAAAGAAGCAATTGAGTGTATCAAGCAAGGAAAAGCGGATGTAATGTTTCTTGATTTGAACATGCCAGTGATGGATGGCTACCAAACTATGCAAGTTGTAAAAGATCAAGACTTGCCTACTCTGGTGATAGTCGTGTCGGGGGATGTGCAGCCTGAAGCCCACTCGAAAATGTTAGGGCTCGGTGCGCTGGCCTTTATTGGCAAGCCTGTGGACAACCAAAAGCTAACTGATATTCTCCGTCAATATGGCTTGTACTCAGGTGATGCTAGCTGCGTAGGGCGTACACAAGCGGTCGCTGTTATTGAACCTCATAGCCAAGGAGCTGAACTTGACGCGTATCGTGAAATGGCAAATGTCGCCATGGGCCGAGCGGGTGAACAAGTCGCTAAGTTATTGGGTGAGTTTATTCAGTTACCGATCCCTAATGTGAATCTGATTACCAATAATGAGCTGCATATGGCTATCTCTGATGTGAAAAGTAGTGATAGCGTATCTGCTGTGTCCCATGGATTTATCGGTGCCGGCATTAATGGTGAAGCGCTTGTGCTATTTAATGACGCGAATTTTTTTAATATGGGTAAGTTATTAAAATATAGCCATAAAAGTACCGACGAAGAATTTGAATTAGAGGTGCTCATGGATATTTCGAATATCTTAGTGGGTGCATGTTTGAATGCCTTATCTGAGCAGTTACATGTGACTTTCAGTCATAATCACCCGATTATCTTGGGTCGCCATTGTGATATCGACCAAGTACTGGAAAATAACAGTCAGCGCTGGGACAAAATTCTTGCGATTGAAATAGCGTACGCGATCAGCTCGCAAGATATTCAGTTTGATCTGTTGTTGCTGTTCCCGGGTAACGCCATGGGGTTAATGTACGAAAAACTTGTAAAACAAACACATTAGGAGTGCGGTTCGTGCAAGATATGAAAGACATAGCTGAAATGCATTGGAAGCATGATTTACTTAGCTCTATCGAAGTCGGCATTGTGGTTGTCGACCGTGAATATCATGTACAGGTGTGGAATCTGTTTATGGAAAATCACAGTAATATCGCACCGGGCATGATCCGTGATAAATCCCTATTCGCGAGTTTCCCAGAGATAGATGAATCTTGGTTACGAGCGAAAGCTGAACCGGTCTTTTCCATGAAAAGCCCGGTGTTCGTTATCTGGGAGCAAAGACCCTACTTATTTCGTTTTGGCGCCAATCGACCTATAACGTCCCCTTCCCAATTCATGTATCAAAATATCACTATTTTCCCACTGGCATCGTTATCGGGTCGGGTGGACCAAATCTGTATAGTAGTTTACGACGTCACCGACCAAGCTGTCAGCCGACAGGCTGTGGATGAATTGAACGAAGAATTGCAACGCTTGAGCAGGGTGGATGGCTTAACCGGGATATTCAATAGACATTATTGGGAAGAGCAGTTTAGTCGAGAGTTTAAACGTAATGTGCGTAACCCTGGGCATTCCTCTGTGATCATGTTGGACATAGACCATTTCAAAAAAATTAATGATACTTATGGGCACCCTGCTGGCGACGAAGTCATCCGCCAACTGGCTAAGTTGATCAGCGATGTGTCTAGGGAAACCGACATCTGCGGTCGGTATGGTGGAGAAGAATTCACCATTTTATTGCCCGACACCGCCTCTGAAAATGTCATGGTGCTCGCCCAGCGGATTCGCCAGACCGTTGAAAAGCTAACAATAGAGTATGAACAGCACATAATTTCCTTTACAGTCAGTTTAGGGATAGCACAATTCGACGCTGCATTTGAACAACATATGCATTGGTTAGAGCATGCAGACAAAGCCCTTTACAAAGCTAAAACGGGCGGCCGCAACCAGGTGGTTATTGCCTAATTTAACCCGTATCTTCACAGTATAATTATAAGAATACCTAGTTGTTATGAATAATAAAACGTTACGCCAGGCGTTGTTAAATAAGCGTATGCTTATTTGTATTTGCACTGGTTTCTCCTCCGGCTTGCCGCTGTATTTATTGATCCAATTTGTGCCGGCATGGCTGCGTTCAGCAGACATTGATTTGTCCACCATAGGTTTAATCAACCTTGTACTTTTCCCCTACACATGGAAGTTTATATGGTCTCCCGTCATGGATCGCTTTGTGGTTCCGGTGCTGGGAAGACGAAGAGGTTGGATGTTTATCACCCAGATTGCGCTGATAGCATTGATGAGTTTGTTGTCTTTCTATGATCCCGCTACTGAAATTAGTCATATCATTGTTATTGTCGGTGCCATCGCATTCTTTAGTGCTAGCCAAGACATAGTGATTGACGCTTACCGGCGGGAATTACTGCCCGATGATGAGTTAGGTGCAGGTAATGGGTTTTATGCGCAGGCCTATCGTATTTCGTCATTTGTACCTGGTTCACTGGCAATGATCTTGGCTGGTTTTTATCCTTGGTCTGTAGCGCATTTGAGTATCGCGGTCTTCATGTTAGTGGGGTTGGTGACCACATTGATGATCAACGAAACATCCAAAGCCGGGGAAGAACCGCAAACATTACGTTCCGCTGTGGTGGAACCATTTGTTGAGTTTTTTCAACGCCAAGGGTGGCAGCAAGCTGTGCTTATTTTGTTGTTTATCATGTTTTATAAACTAGGTGATAGCATGGCAACGGCGCTGGAAACGCCATTCTTTTTAGATATGGGGTTCTCCACTGTGGAGATCGGTTCCATAGCCAAAATAGCCAAAACCATAGGCGCCACCGCAGGGACCATTTTAGGCGGGGTGGCCATGATAAAGCTGGGGATCAATCGTAGCTTATGGATATTTGGCATATTCCAACTGATTTCTATTTTAGGTTATGTGATGTTGTCTATGGTGGGATACAACCACCTTGTTTTGGCGATTGCCAGTGGCTTTGAATATTTTGGCGTGGGATTAGGCTCAGTGGCATTGATTGCTTTTATGGCTAAATCAACTAATCGCCACTTTACGGCTACCCAGTTTGCGTTATTTTCCAGTATTGCCGCTGTGCCTAGAACCTTTGTGAGTGCTGGTACGGGTTATATTATAGAATCTGTAGGCTATACGCAGTTTTTCATTATTTGCTTCGTGTGTGCCTTACCTGGCATGTTAATGCTGTTAAAAATCGCACCTTGGAACACGAAAAGCAGTGCAGCATAAGAACACTAAACCTTAACTTAAGGTCTAGCGCCTGAGTACTCACAAGGGAAAGGGTAGTCTTCTTGGCTTTCTAAGAAGTGTACACATAAGTCCAAATCACTGCGTAGACTGATGTCTTCGCGTAAATTCTGTTCAGGCCAAAAATGTAATTGATGTAGAACGTACCAAAACACACGTTCTTTTTGTGAACTCGGCTGATCTGCTAGGTGACTGACTTGAGACCATTCTTCCATGGTATCCCAAAAATACATATCTAACTCGGTGTAGACTATGCGGTTATTCCAAAAAGCCCGAACAAAGTATGCGAGTTGCTGAGATTTAACATTTAAGAATTTTTGTACGCTTATCACTGCCTAATACCCTCGTATTCATAAGTCGAATTAGACAAAAGTATAGTGGTTCGAATCGGTTTTGTTTGAAAATTATGCAAAAAATAGGCGAGTATTCTGCTATACCACTGATAAACAAGATATTTTATATGGTTACTACATTGCTGAAAGTTACCTTACCAGCCTAAATAATGCAGCCAACCATAGATTTCTTTACTCAGAAATGCGCTATCTGTTTGCGTATTAAATGCGCTGGTCAGCTGTCGTTGACGATAATCTAATTTTAAGTTTTTGCTTGCAGTGCTTCCGCGTTCTGAGGCACTGATTAAACTCCAGTTATTATCTTGCTGACTGTAGATGTCGAGCATCGGCATTTCTGTATTGGCCGTGTAATTCGCTATGAGCGAGTTTAGATTGCGCTGGGGCCAAAACGCACTGATGGCAACCATCGCATCTGGGATGGGGATTTGCTTTTCAGCATAAATCTTTATTAACCAAGCTGCGCTGCTGCCCTGAGCGATGATTAAGCGGAACCCCGAATAGGTTTGTGCTCGCTGCATTGTCACCTGCATCAACTCTCTTAGTTGCTGTTCGTGAACCAAAAAATGCGCATTACTAATGCTATGAACCTGATATTGCGGAGAGCTTGGCGGTGTTTCCTTCTTCGCTTGGGCTTGCTGCTCAGTTTGCCCTGAGCTTTGATTTTCTGTCGTGGCTGTAGATGTACTTTCAGCATTAGGCGATTCAGTGGATTGCTCGTTTACTTCGCGGCTTGCTGCATCAGGTAAATCGGGCTCGAATCCAATAGTCGGAGGGGAAATTTGCATGGTGACCCAGCCGAGGTCATTTAGATATGTTGTCAACATTGCCAAGTTTTGTTGACTCACTGGAGAGCGGCCAGATTCACCGACTAAGATTGCCACACCATTTAGGTTAGCGGTGGTATTCTGGGATTCAATCATGGGCACTGAAGCGTTGTTAACTTGCAGGATTTTTGCCCGATCGGGAAAGAGCTGTCTTTGTACATCGCCTAGTGTGCTGGCTTTTGCAACATTGATGGCAAAGGCCACACAATACATAGCCAAGCAGCAAATAGTGGTACTACGGATGTTCATAAAAAGCCGTTTTTCACCTAGTCATAGCCTGTTATCGGGCATGAATTGAAGTAACTTTAATTTACGTGGATTAAAATGCCGCCTGTGTGCTGACACCTATGATTTCCTTCGTTACCGGATGAATAAAATACACAGTGTAAGCTTGAAGCTGAGGGTGGTCAGCCATGTTAAGTGCATCAGTGTGTGTATATAACCTATCACTCAATATTGGGTGACTAAGCTCAGCATATGAACTCTTAACTGCTGAGATCGCCCAGTGACTCGTGTTCTCTTCAATCGTGTCCAGTCGCTGAGGCGCTCAAGTACATTCCAATGGGTTAACGAAGGTTTACCTTTTTTGTTGGCGGACCATCAGTTTGGCCCAATTAGGCCGGTCGCATATTCAGGGTAAATCGAGGCTGCCGCGTTTTTCGGATACACAAGCAAACACAGGAGCAATGTACGTCCTTATTCAGCACCATGACCAGTAGGCCTGAGGTCGCCATATCTAAGCGATAAACAATCGCACTTTGCTTTAAACGCGCTTAGTATCTAGCGCGAGGCTGGTTTTATGCTCAGAGCTTAACCTGATACAGTAAGCTGACCATTTGGCTTATTTAATACAAGATAATATTCATCCCTGAATACTATCTCTATATAGGCCGCGTAAACGGCGCTTAGTTAACCGGTGTCATTAGGGATTATTGACGACCAGACGAATTGCTTCTAGGTTGACCCGGGCATCACTAATCACCTGCTTAAGGTTGTCAACTTGACGTTGCAAATGTTCGATCTCTTCGTCTCGAATCGACGGGTTGACCTTTTGCAGGCTTTGCATACGTTTCAATTCACCGCCAAGTAGGGCTTTCATTTGTTTCTGGCATTGCTTACGGACTTTTTCAGCATCTAGCTCGCCTTGGTTTTGGGCAACCGTCAAGGCTTGAGTTAACTGAGGAGTCAGCGCTTTAATCAACTGATTACCCATTTTACCGCGTACTTTTTCGAGCTTAATAAACTGTCTTTCCACGACATTATTGTTGGTATCTACGCATATCTTTATAGGTGTTGGTGGTAAGAAACGGTCAAGTTGTAATGATTTCTCAGCCTTGCCTGACAATACAAATAAACATTCAAGCCAATAGGCTCCAGCAGGCAGTGACTTATCCTCGGCTAATGCCACTGAGCTCTTCCCTGTAATTTCTGTGGTCACTGTTTCCATGGCGTGCTGCACCATGGGGTGATCCCAGCTAAAGAAGCTCACATGTTCCAAGCGAGTCGCAGTGGTGCGTTCGTACGTTATGGTCATGCCTTCCTCATCAAGCCCGGGCAAGGCTGCGACCATGGTTTCTGTGGGGCGAAGAATATAGCAGCTCTCGTCTTTGTCTTCTTGGGCGAGGCCGAGCGTATCGAACAGGCGAGTCATGAAAAGCTCAAGAGTCGGTGAGTCTTCGACCTGCAAAATTTCTTTTTGCAGCTTTTCGACTCGACCTTTACCTGAGGAGTTAAGTTCAAGCAACTTGTCTCGTCCTTGCTCCAAACGGGCTTTTAGCTCTGTGTGTAAACTCGCCGTCTGATTAATTAACTTTTCACTTGCCGCGAAGTCTGTAGGGAACATTAAGCAGCTGTGCAATAACTCTTGGGTCTCTTCATACACTGTCATACCTGTGGGGCAGGTATGCTCAAAGGCATTTAAGCCTTGATGATACCAATCGAGTAAGACTTGCTGGGCACTCATGTCAAAATACGGTACGTGAATACAGACATCATGGGCCTGACCGATACGGTCTAAACGACCGATGCGCTGTTCGAGTAAATCGGGAACTTGAGGTAAATCGAACAATACCAAATGGTGTGCGAATTGGAAGTTGCGCCCTTCGCTACCGATCTCACTACAGATAAGAACTTGTGCGCCTTCCTCGGTTTGAGCGAAGTAGTTAGCGGCTTTATCTCGTTCCACTATGCCCATGCCTTCATGAAATACGGTAGCTCGCGTACCCGCTTTTACGCGCAATACTTCTGCAAGCTGCAGCGCTGTGCCAGCATTAGCACAAATAGTGAGCACTTTTTCACCCTTAAGATCTTGAAGCTTCTCGATAAACCAATCAACACGAGGGTCGACATTGAACCAAGTGTTAACCATGTCTGGATTACGTTCAGGTGTCAGATGTAATGACAGGTTAGTCGGATCTTCAGCTTGCGCATTAAGATACTCTTCCGGTTGCTCTAGGGCGTAGCTAAATAATTGGCGGCTTGGAAATCCGCTGACACCCGCTCGGCTGTTGCGGAATAACAATCGTCCGGTGCCGTGTCTGTCCAGCAGGTTATGCAGCAATTGGGTCTTTTTCTTTGGCGTCATGCCATTGATGTCACCAAGCTCTTCGTCTGCTGCGAATGCTTCAATCGCGGTAATATCCTGTTGACTTAATACGTCACCGGATATTAAAGGGGAAATAGCTTTTGCTAACTGGCTATATTGTTGTTCTTCTTTAACAAAGCTTTGATAATCATGGAAACGTGCTGGGTCGAGTAAGCGCAGACGAGCAAAGTGACTTTCATGACCGAGTTGGTCAGGCGTAGCCGTTAACAGCAACACGCCTTTTGTGACCTGTGCTAAACCCTGTACCACGCGATACTCTTGAGAAGCTTGGCCTTCACTCCATGTCAGGTGATGGGCTTCATCTACGACCAATAAATCCCACGGGGCTTGCATGGCCAATTCGTAATAGCTGCTGTTGTGGGTGAGAAAGTCTAAACTACAAATAACCAATTGCTCTGATTCGAACGGATTACCACTTTCACCCGCCATGGCACTGCAACGCTCCTCGTCAAAGATAGAGAAGGCTAAGTTGACCCGGCGCAGCATTTCGACCAACCATTGATGTACCAAGCTCGAAGGGACGACGATCAACACCCGCTCGGCTCTAGCCGTTAATAGTTGCTGGTGGATGATAAGGGCCGCTTCAATGGTTTTACCTAAACCCACTTCATCGGCCAACAGTACTCTTGGGGCAAAGCGACGACCAACTTCAGCTGCTATGTGTAACTGGTGAGGAATAAGATCAACCCGAGCACCGACAAACCCAAGCAACGACGAAGTGCTATGGGCATATTGATGATTCAAGCATTGCTCACGTAAATCAAACCACTTGGGGTGATCGAATTGTCCGGCAAACAAGCGCTGCTCAGGCTGATTCAATTGAAAATGGTGGTCGATGAAGGTCTCTTTTAACAGGACTTCTTCTTGGGTGTCTAAGCGAATGCCTGCATAAGTAAGCATGCCGCTGTTATCACTTACGCTAGTTATTTGCATATCCCAGCCTTCGTGGCTAGAGATCTTGTCACCTTCGGCAAATGATATACGGGTAAGGGGGGCGCTTTGCTTTGCATAAGCTCGACTATCGCCGGTGGCCGGAAAGAGCACATTAACCGCTCGGTTATCAACGGATACCACGGTACCTAAGCCGAGTTCTGTTTGGGTATCGCTTAGCCAACGTTGACCAAGTGCGAATGAGTGTTTTTGCGCCATAGAGTGTCTCCCAACAGTGTATGCATAACTGACTTTTTGATGCGGACCGAATAATTTCGGCGCGCATTGTATACCAATAGTGCCCAGGGATGGAGGCGAATCCACCTTCTTATAAACATATTGTGCATAAAAGCCCTTAACCCAAGCTTACACAGGTAAAACCATAGGCGTTAGGGCGTCACTCGAACTTTATAGGCTCATAAAGCTCATATAATAAAAGTAGATGAATAAGGGCGAAAAGTGGTTTATTGTTTAGCTAACGGATAGCCAATAGCAGTTGAGTGAACAATTAAATTGGCTGTTTATTGGTGATTTGTAATGCAGTGCCTTTTACTCAAACGGAGTGACGAATGCCAGAAAAAAAAGCGTTAGACACCAGAATTTATGTACTAGATACCAATATACTGCTTCACGAACCTCTCGCCTTTTTATCTTTCAAAGAACACGATGTTGTCGTCCCGATGACTGTCCTTGAAGAGCTCGATTACATTAAAGACAGCAAAAAAGATGTTGCTCGTGACGCACGAGTATCGATTCGAGCCATGGAAGATTTACTCCACGACGCTACCCCAGAACAATTAATGGAAGGCGTCAGTATGCAGGGGATTGGTGCGGGGGATAATGCGCCAACAGGTAGCTTGTCTATTTTTGTCGACCACGCGCTACCTGCTGATCAGCATATATTTACCAGTGATGAAAATGACAATCGTATTATCAACACCGCACTGCATTTGCAAGGGCAATCCAGCCCAAGGCAAGTCACGCTTGTGACCAAAGACATCAATATGCGGCTCAAAGCAAAAGGAGCGGGACTGGCGCATGTCGAAGATTATAGAACCGACCAATTAGTCAGCGATATTAAGTACCTGTCAAAAGGATTCCATCGTTTCAAAGGGGATTTTTGGGGCGAAGTCACTGCGGTCGATAGTCGTACTGAGGGGCGAGATACCATTCACACGCTTGCTCGAGATGTGTTGCCCGAAGCATACGTAAATGAATATTTATTGGATGATACCGAGCATTTCGCAGGCGTAGTGGAGTCCGTAAACGAACAAGAAATAGACGTTTTGGACTTAGGTTACGAGCGCTTAATGGGGCACAGAGCATGGGGCATCAGCCCAAAAAATATTGGTCAAGCTATGGCGTTGCATTCGCTATTAGATCCACACATTGATTTGGTTATTCTGACCGGACCAGCTGGCAGTGGTAAAACCTTATTGGCGTTAGCGGCGGCACTTGAAATGGTGGTCGAGAAGAACATGTACGACAAGATCATTGTTACCCGTAGCACTCCAGAAATTGCTGAGTCCATCGGCTTTTTACCTGGCACCGAAGAAGAGAAAATGGCGCCATGGCTGGCGGCTATTACCGATTCGTTAGAAGTGCTGCATAAGAATGATGAAAATGTCAAAGGCTCCATGAGCTACATAATGGAAAAGGCCAACATTCAGTTTAAGTCGGTTAATTTTATGCGCGGAAGAAGCATTCAAAATGCCATTGTAATTTTGGATGAATCACAAAACTTGACTGCTTCTCAACTGAAAACGATTATCACTCGTTGTGGCGAAGGCACTAAGTTAATTTGTAGTGGTAACTTGGCGCAAATCGACAGTAATTATTTGTCTGCGGTCACCTCAGGTTTAACTTACATAGTAGAGAAATTTAAAAACTTCTCAGGCAGTGCCACGATCAATCTAGACGGTGTGGTGCGTAGTCGCTTAGCGGAGTTCGCTGAAGAGCAGTTATAATTATCACACTGCAGCACGGTAGAAATAGAAAACCGCCAATGAAAAATTGGCGGTTTTTTTCATTAGCCGGAAAAGGGTTTGGCAATGCCTACATACGCTTCCAAAATGAGTATCAGCCAAATTGTTATCACCCAAGGTTTTACTTTGTTCAAACTGCGGACCATTTTTTGGTTATCGCTTTCGTCATAGGTATTGTGGATTATTTTGGCGTAGATCAAAGAAAAGTCTTGTAAATTAACGCGGATCATCAAGCCGCAGAAAATCAAAAAGCCGAAACCTAACAGTTTTAAGATCACCCAAGGCGTGTCTGTTAATCGGCCCGTGTTATAGGCATACACGGATGAGCTCAAAATGGCGAAGATCATGATGCAGCGAAAGAAAAAATCAATTTTGCTCAGCATAGGTATATAGCTGGCATGGTGTTTATAATGCAAAACCAACACCATGCTAAGCCATACAGGGCCAAGTAAGATAATGCCCACAAACTGCCAAGTTTCGTGTTGTACGCCTAAATAATGAGCCAGTATGCCGCCGACGGTGAGCATTAAGCTCATGCATATTTTTGGAATGAGATCACATCCCAACATAATTTTTGCTGCGGTCATGCGGGTTTCTCTACTGAGCTGACCATTTACGACGAATTGACTCGAATAGAAAACACCGACGTCACCACCGAGCCAATAACAAAATAACAGAATGTGAATTAACAGTACGATATCGTATGGATTCATGAGGCGTTTACCATTTTACTGAATGAGGACTATTCAGGTTAGGTATAACCAACTACAAAACTAAAGCATATGGCAATTATCAAACATGACGGCATTATCGCTGATTAATGCCCCCGCTGGGTTCAAGGAATTATTTCGTAGCTATACATGCCAGTATCAATAGCCCGTTGGCTGCTTGATGCGGTTTCATTTAATGACATTAACGCCGGTCCTGTGGGTTCCATCAATACATAAGGTTCGCCGGCTATTTGCAGGCCTTGCTCATCATCCACCAAGGGGATAGCGATGCCTAAAAGCGCGTGATTGGGTAAATACAGCATAACCAGTTCAATTTGTGGGAATAACGCCCGTATGACACTCGCCATTAATACCGACTTACTGTCACAGTCACCACGGTTGTTACTCAGCAGCGCAAGCGGCGGTGAAAAGCCCGCGCCATTTGACGATAAACGATTTTCTAAATCGTCATAGGGAATACTTTGCAACCAGCTAAGCAGCAGGTTTAAAAAGGCCCGCATATCCCCTGACTCTGACGCCTCTAGATACATGGCCTGAGCAAAGGGTTTGAGCACAGCTTGGTTTTCGCTGATATAACGTAAGTGATCTGGCTTGATACCCTGCTGACCAAGGTAATCGCTAAAATGACTATAGTAGTTATCACTGAGATATTGTTCAAAGGCATTATCTTTGGCTTCGAGTAGTTGCTGCTGATATTTTTTCGCGGCTTGTTGTGACCGACTATTGACCTTGATTTGCAACGACTGCCCGATGCGCTTTATCTCAATACGAGCATCTTTGGCATCTATGTTATTTCGTTCTTTTTGCATGGCAATATACTGATAGCGAGTGACTTGCTGAGGGACAAAACGTTTGTGATGACTGGTTTTGATGTCACTTAGGGGCAGGGTAAATGAAAACTGATGACGTTCTTTGCTTTTATCTTTCCACGTGTAGCTGAGCTGGAGGTCATTTTCGAGGGGCGTTTTATTAAAGCGAATTTGCTCACTCTGGGCTGTTCGTGCAAACACTAACGTGAGCAAGAACGGTATGAGTAATAACCTGCAGCCTAATCGGCTGCAGGTACTATTACCCTGCATTAAGGGGGCAAACTTAACTAAGTAGTTTTTTATGCAAAAAACCATTGCGCTCTACAGCGTCAACCAAGGGTATAAAGCCAGCCGGTGTAGACAGGTTGATATAGCCTGTTTTACGTTCTAAAAGTATGTCGTTGAATTGTGTTGGGCGATTAACCGCAGGGGTACACGCAATCTCAGTGGCATCACCATTGGCGAAGTGACTGGGTCCGCCTGATGCGGCAAACGCGATATCTAATTCTGAATGCGCTACCCGAGTGGAAAAGCGGTACTGACTTAAGTTCTTGAGTACTAATTGCATGAGGTCACGCTCGTTTTCTATAGCTTGTAATTTGCGTCGTAAAGAGTCTGACGCATGGAAAATATCAATCAAAGTAAAACTCCGTATAAAAAATAGACTATTCGCTGTCGGTTCGGGCTTGGATAATGAAGTCGTTATCATTGTCTTGGGTAATGAGGATTTCTATAGGGCTGCAACAAATCTGGCAATCAGCGATCTGTTGTTGACCGATATCATTGTCCGGATCAATTTCTATATCATTGATTTCCATGCAATATGGGCAGCTGAATTTAGCGTTTGAAGTAAGGCTCATCATGATTCTCCTATATGAGCCTTATATGGTAAAGGAAGAACCCCTGTTGAGCCTACCGTTTATCGAGGTTTATTTTTGAAAACTTGTAACATACTCCACAAAGGCTTTATTGGCCGTTTTTCGATCCGCTGCTATTTTTTGTACCTCAGGTAACTCATTTAACTTAGCCATCAATGCTTTAGCCCCGTTTGATCCTTCGAGCAGGTCTATTTCGAACAGCTTTTTAGCCACAGAACTAGCTAAATCAACACTGTACAAAAACATAATGTCAGCAGCGCTAAATTCTTCACCTGCTACATAAGGTGAAAAAGATGCCAATCTATTCAACCCTGTCATACCTCTGAAGAGCGCGCGTTTGACGTCTTTGCGAGTTTCATCACTAACCTTACTGCCAAAAAAGGCTTCTTGATGGCAGCGACGAGCCGGCAGTTCAAGATATAGTTCGATGAATTTGACTAACTCTTTGACCCTAGCTTGCGCAAAAGGGTCTGCCGGGTATAGCGGTTTGTCAGGGTATTTGGCGTCGAGATATTCCATAATAATGTTTGTTTCGACAATCATGCCATCTTCGGTTTCAAGGGCCGGTACTTTACCCATAGGGCTTTTGGTCAAAAATTCAGGTTCTTGGTTGGGATAAACAACTTCTACTTGGTAATCTAAGCCTTTGTAAGCAAGGGCGAGTTTGATCATGTTGAAGTAATTACTGACGTCAAATCCGTACAATTTAAGCATAATGATTCTCGAGTTTTTATATGTCGTTCAATAATCAGTCAAGTTGCTAGGCTTCTCAACATCGCAGTATTGATAGATATCTATAAGTGGTTTTTACCCTGTTATCGAGCCCTGTTGCGCTGGCGGCTATACGGCCAATTGTGCTAACTTAAACCCTTCATCATGAGAGTGGAACGTCGCGGTCATCAATAAAAAACTCAACCTTAAACAAGTATCAGTGCAGCTTGGTGTATCCACTGCGACTGTGTCCAATGCATTCAATCGTCCGGATCAGTTGTCAGCTAAATTGCGTGAACGTATTTTGCGTGAATCAGCAGAACTGGGCTATCACGGGCCGAACTTTGCTGCACGTTCGTTGCGTAAAGGCGAGTCAGGGGTCATAGCTGTGGTGCTTGCTGATTCAATCAGTTATAGCTTGTCAGATCCGGTTGCCAGTCAGTTTTTGCAAGGTGTGGCAGAGGTATTGGTTAACGAGAACAAGCAATTACTCTTGTTATCCAGTGAGTCTAATCAGCAGGCCCAAAGTAGTTCTGAATCGTTACCCGATGGGTTTGTCTTTTATGGGGCGCCCACAGGGGATATTTTTGAACGGGTGCAACGCAGTGGAAAACCACTAATAGCCGTGGACTTTGAAACCCACGATAGCGCATCAGTAAATATCAACAACGAGGATGGCGCTTATACAGTAGCAAACCACGGGTTAATCTCTAAGCCGGACAGCGTGGCGATTTTAGGTTTGCGTTTGGTGGACTCTAACCGTATTTGTCGATTAACCGCTGCAGATATCGATCTTGAGTCAAAAGAAATATCGCGCAGTCGTTTAAAAGGCTACGTGCGAGCGTTAACCGATAACCAAGTTGTGTTTTCCCCTAGTCAGATTTGGCATATTCCCCTTAATACCCCTGATATGGCTGAAATAGCTGCTCGAGAAGCCCTTACGTTAAGCCCATTGCCTAAATTGGTGTTGTGTATGAGTGACGTTATCGCATTGGCAGTTATTCGGGTGGCCGGGGAGTTGAACATTGATATTCCAAAGGACTTACAAGTCACCGGGTTTGATGACATACCTGAAGCACAGCGAAGTGTCCCGGGCCTTACCACCGTGTGCCAGCAAAGTTTGGAAAAAGGCCGAGTCGCCGCAGGATTATTATTTAGTCATGACGCTAAGCAGGAAATCTTGTTAGATACACGTTTAGTGGTACGTCAAAGCTGTGCGTAACTAAACATTGATAACCGTCGCCAGCGTGAAATTTTTGCTGGCAGACTGTTATTGTGGGTTCGTTGATGAACTAGCGTATTTTACGCTTGGGCGTTAGTCGTGTTAATCCCGCTGCGTTAACCACATCACTTGATAGGGCTGTAAATTAATAGAGTTTGCTGCTGACGTTTTAACAAAATCAGTCAAAAGATCATGCCAAACTTGACCATTATCTAGCCCTAGGTAAGTGCTGCTAATAACTTGCCGGTGTTCACTGAAACTGCATATGGCAATTAACTTTTTGCCCTCATCTGTATAACGCTCGAAAGCGAAAATAGCTGGATTATCACTGTTCAAAATACGCGTACCGGCTTGCCCAAATAGACTGTGCTGTTTACGAATAGCAATGCGTTGCTGTAAACCTGTCGTCACTTGGTGTTGCGGAGTATTGAGGGTGTTACTTTGCGCAATCACCGCGTCTGTTACTGGAATACGGTGTACCCAACGGCCGTCGTGTTTTTTGCTGTCATCTTGCTCATAGCTATAATCGTTCAAAAGGGCTAATTCATCCCCAGAGTACAATAGCGGTATACCGCCAATACTTAAAACGATGCTATGCACCATTAAAATACGAGCAATCGCATGATCAATTAAGGTGTCATTGTCGGTATTGATGCCCTGTTCTAGCCCTGCCAGAGAGGCAAGGGAACCGCATACTCGGCAGTCCCCGTTACTGGGATTCTCCGCAAAAGCCACGCCTGTCGCAAATGTGCCTTCAAAGCGACCAGTATAAAATTGGTTTAAAAACTGCCTGTGATCCTGTCCATTAACCCCCAAGTTCTGCGCGACCGCGTCATCGAACGTCCAACCAATATCGTCATGACAACGCACATAGTTAACCCAAGCGCAGTCGGGTGATATGGCAAAGCTTTTGTGCATCGATTCCGTGAGTAAATGCGTATTGCGCGTCGCCAGTGTGTTCCAAATCAAAGCCATTAATAGTGGGTTGTACGATAACTGGCATTCGTCTTTGTCGATATACTTAAGTACTTCATCTGGGTGCACAATGGCTTCTGATTTGAATACCACCGCAGGAGCCGCAATTTGCAAACAACAATTGAATGCTTGAATAAGTTTGTGGGCTTTATCTTGGTTCTCACAATTGGTGCCCATTTCTTTCCAGATAAACGCTAATGCATCGAGGCGAAGTGCTTCACATCCAAGATTTGCTAAATAGAGCATTTCGTCGGTGATGGCGTTAAATACCGCTGGGTTAGTGTAATTTAAATCCCACTGAAAATTATTAAATGTAGTCCATACCCACTTGCTTGAGTCATCATCCCAGCTGAAATTTCCGCGTCTTATCTGCGGGAAAATCTCGCGTAAATGTTGCTCGTACTGATCCGGAATATGTTTGTCGTCAAACATATAATAGTATTCGCTGTAATCTATATCCCCTGCTTTCGCAGCGAGCGCCCAAGGATGTTCATCTGAGGTGTGATTGAATACAAAGTCCAGCACTAAACTAATGCCCGCTTCAGCAAGGGTATTTGCAAGTGATTCAAGATCTTTGTTGTTGCCTAACGTAGTATTGACTTGGCGATAATTTGATACGGCATAACCACCGTCACTGTCACCTTTGGGTGAGTCGTATAGTGGCATGAGGTGTAAATAGGTCACACCCGTTTCGACTAGATAGGGGATCTTGTCTTTAAGCCCTTTGAGATCACCGGCAAATAAATCCACGTAACATGCCATGCCCAACATATTTTCGTGCTGATACCAGTGAGGATCATTCAAGCGAGCCTGATCTTTATCTTTAAGCTTGCGTGAACGTTTTGTGTGAGCATCGGCTAGGGTTTGTATAACCGACTGTAAATAAAAGAAAAAGTCATAACGGTGGCCGTAAATTTCAAACAATAAGACAAACAGCTGAGGAAATTTTTCATGTAAACGGCGAATGAATAACTTTTGGTCACGTTTGGCCATTTTCGACAGATCAAGGCTATGTAAAATACGCTCTAAGGAGCGTTTGCTTTCAAGTTCTAAGTTCATGGTTATCAAATCATCTAATTCGTTTAAGTTAAAAACTATTGTAGGGATCAATAGTACTTCCACTTCTATTTGTAAATAGATTCGGCTTTTATTTTTACAAGGTATTTACAATAAGGTTTTTATTTGTTAATTTCAATTTACATTATCTTAATCGATTAAGTTTCTTTTGGCTAATCTCTTTGAACCGGTTAAACGAACAACTAAATCATGCGGTCGATATAAGAGCCCGTTGAGCATAAGCCACTTTTTACAAGGCATAAGCAATGAAAAATGTTCCAGACACAAGTAATGCAACACTAATCCGCTGGCTTACCTATTTGATGTTTATGATGTTTGCTATGACCTCGGACTCTGTGGGCGAGATCATAAAAGAAGTCAAACGTGAATTTGATGTGAGCAATACTGAAGCCAGCTTGATGCATTCATTATTTATGATAGGCATTGCTTTTTCAGGGCTATTTTTAGGATTTTTAGCCGATAGGTTTGGTCGCAAAAAGACCATTATTTTGGGTTTAGCCTTATTTGCACTGTCATGTTACTTATTCCTAGTGGGTAACAGTTTCGAGTTTATCTTAGGCTTGATCACTCTCTCGGGTTTAGCGGTTGGCGTGTTTAAAACGGCAGCATTGGCGCTTATTGGCGATATATCTCGTTCAACCAAAGAACATACTGGCACCATGAATGGCGCTGAAGCTTTTTTTGGCGTAGGGGCGATCATTGGCCCGCTGATCGTGGCTTGGATGGTGCGAGAGGGGGTTGATTGGAAGCTATTATACGTTCTTGCTGGTGGCCTATGTACCTTATTGATCCTCATGGCTTGGAAGGCGGATTATCCAGCGCACGCGCCAGTTAACAAAAACCATAAACCGGTTAATTTCATGAGTAGTTTGAAATTGCTCAAAAACCCCTATGCCATGGGATTTTCAATCGGGGCATTTTTGTACGTGGCTGCCGAAAGTGCGATTTATGTATGGATGCCAAGTTACCTGGTCTGTGACGCGGTTTCTGTGAGCGAATCATTTGCCTGTTACACCACTGGCCCTGAAAAAATGCTTGCTATGTATGCGGTATCGGTTTTCTTTTCATTACGTGCCGTGGGCAGGTTTGTCGGTATTTGGATGATGCAGCGCTACAACTGGGCATTAGTATTAATGCTTTTCAGCTTAGCCATAACCCTGTGTTTCATCGGTGGCTTAATCGGCGGGAAAGACGTTGCGTTATATCTTTTCCCACTGACGGGTGTGTTTATGTCGGTCATTTATCCTACCTTTAATTCGAAAGGTATATGCTGCTTCGCTAAAAGTGAGCATGGCACTGTCGCCGGTGTTATTTTATTTTTTACTGCCGCGGGTGCAGCAGCAGGACCCTTCATCATGGGGATAGTCAGTGACGCCTATGGTGGAGACGCCAAATTCGGCTTTATCGTGGCAACGGGTTTTGCCTGCGTCTTATTCATCGGCTTATTACTTAATTATATTTTTAATCCAACTGAGGCCCATCTGGCCTCGGTGGAAAAAACAGAATACGGCGGGTAGTCGTAATGTGTTTAATAGCGTGAAAATAGGACTCTAGGTGTGGCGGCTTTTATCCGTCAAAAACGCATTTAACGTGAATTTTGAGCAACCGAGTTTAGGTCAGCTTAGTACAGTGATACAGCGACTTTTCAATCAATGTTGGGAAATAGTGCGTTGTAGAACATAACAATGAGGAACACACATGAAGAACACACAATTTTTTAAACCAGCTTTGTTGTCAATCGCCGTATCAACGGCTATGTACTCGCATCACTCACTTGCCCAAGAAATAGCACAGGCGGAAGATGTTGAAGTTATTTCGGTGTCAGGTATTCGTGGTTCGCTTATCCGTGCTCAAGCGGTAAAAATGGAGAATACGTCTATTGTTGAAGCGATATCTGCGGAAGACATAGGTAAATTACCCGATTCTTCTATCGCGGAGTCTTTGGCGCGCTTGCCAGGCATGTCGGGTGAACGAGTGGGTGGACGTACGTCGGGTATCTCAGTACGCGGTTTCAAAGAAGATTTCACAGGCACCTCGTTAAATGGTCGTGAACTCATCGGCATCGGTGATAACCGTGGTGTTGAATACGACTTGTACCCATCAGAAATTATGACCGGTGCAACTATCTATAAAACCTCTGATGCCGCGCTTATGGTGCAAGGCATTGGTGGCACAGTTGATTTGCAAACTGTACGACCTTTACAAGCACAAGAAACATTAACCGTTAATGGCAACTATGAGCTGAGTGGTCGTGATTCTGACAATCCCGAGTTTGATAACAAGGGGCATCGTTTGTCTTTGTCGTTCGTCGAAAAATTCGCTGATGATACGATTGGTTTAGCCGTAGCGTTGGCGAGTACTGAATCACCAAATAACCAGCGTAAGTACGGGGTGTGGGGTTACAATAGCAACGATGATGGGCAAATCACCCCATCAGGGTTAGACACCCAAGCGATCAGCACAGTGTTAGAGCGTGACACTATTTCCGCCGTATTGCAGTTTCAACCCACTGAGAACTTAGATATTGTCATTGATGCCTTAGACATCAGCTATTCTGACTCAGGTGTCATACGCGGTTTTATTGAACCCTTCAGTGCCGAAGACGTGACCGGAACGGGTATTAATACCACAGGCACACAAGTCGGCGTGAATCCAGTTTTGAGAACTGACCCGTCGAAAAAAGACGGCGACTTACAAGTGTTCGGCTTAAATGTTGAGTATCACTTGAATGACAATTGGTCAGTTGAAGTTGACTTGGCTAACAGTGAATCCACTAAGCGTGACTTACGTGGTGAATCTTATGCGGGACTGGCACGAAATGGTGCGCTTGATTCATCAGGTTTTGGTACGCGGAATTTTGAGATGAGCCAAGACGGGATTTTATTTACTGAATCAACAGGATTAGACGCCTTTGCTGATCCAGCAGCCCTACAATTGGCTGGCCCACAAGAGTGGGGTGGTGGTTTAGCGAATTTGGCTGATCAATTTACCAGTACTGAATTAACCGCCAATGGCTCGCCTTACAGTTATCTCAATGCGCAGGATGGATTCTTAAACTACGCGGATTTTAGCGAAGAGCTCACCACCTATAAACTTGAAGTCGTTGGCTTACTCGACGGTGATGTCTTTACCAAAGTGACGGCGGGTGTGAACTACAGCGACCGATATAAAGACAAAGAGAACAAAGGCTTCTTTGCTACCTCTTCATCCTATCCATCTTCTAGCGTTATACCGCAAGAATACTTATATAACGGCTTAGCCGATTTAACGTGGGCGGGCTTGGGGTATGTCGTGGCTTATGACGGTTTTGCACCTTATAACGACGGTGAATACACCCTTAATGACGCAGGCTTACTTGAGCCTGACCGTTTAGGGGATACCTATGTGGTAGAAGAAGAAGTCACCACGTTATACGCAAAAGTAGACTTTAATACTGAACTAGGTGACTTCCCTGTGATGGGTAATATTGGTTTGCAATACGTGCAAACGGACCAATCTTCATCTGGTTATACAGGTGTGGTTGGCGCTAACTTCGCCGTATGTGACGCCGATAACGACCAGCAAATAGATGCTGACTGTAAAGTGTCGGTCAGTACAGATTATAGCCATGTGTTACCTAGCTTAAACGTGAGTGTGGAAGTGGCGGACAATAAATTTGTGCGCTTTGCGGCCAATAAAACGATTAGTCGTGCGCGAATCGATCAAATGAAAGCGTCTGGCTTCGTGAAGTTTGACCAAAATATCGACCAAATTGCGATCCCTAATACCCAAGCAGCGGTAGATGAATACGGCTCACCTTGGTCTAAGTTTGCTGGTAACCCGTTACTGAAACCACTGGAAGCCAATAACTTTGATTTGTCTTTCGAGAACTACTTTGAAGATGAAGGTTATGTCTCAGCCGCTATCTTTTATAAAGATTTGGTTAATTGGACGCGGGATGGTGACCTAGGCATTAATTTCCGTAATGATGTTACCAATGGTGGCGCAGATTATTTCATCCCTGGATTTCATGACCGTATTGCGTCTGAAGATGGCCTGTATGGTCCAGCGAACACCCCTTATTCAGCGGGTGATGTGATAACGCCGCCAGACTTCGGAAGTTACTCTTTCTTTGAAGATGGCTTAACCGGTGAAGTAAAAGGCTTGGAGTTAACGGCAAACGTACCTTTGAATATGTTAGCAGATGCCCTAGAAGGCTTTGGTATAGCAGCATCGGCTACCTTAATTGATGCTGAGTTAGAAGATGGTACTGCCATTCCCGGGCAATCGGATCGCACCTATTCCGTCACGGCCTATTACGCCATGGGCGGTTTTGAAGTACGTTTAGCGGGGACTGACCGTTCTGAATTCAGCACCTATCAGCGTGGTGGTTCAAACAAGATTGAAACATCTACCCGTAATGCTGTGACCTTACTAGATGCGCAAATCAGTTACGACTTTGAGGATTCTGATATCCATTATTTGCAAGGATTACGCGTGTCATTACAAGGCACCAATTTGACTGATGTGGATGAAGAAACGGTTGACGACAATGGTATTGTGACCACGCGCCGCCAGTTCGGTCCGTCTTATATGGTTAACTTTAACTATGCTTTCTATTAAATAATACAGGGTATTGGCCCCTCAGCATCTTCGCTGCAGGGGCCTTTTTTTTGCTTAATTGATTGGGCTTTGCGTAACCCCAGAGTGACTAAGGTGTATAAATTTTAGCGGCTTAACAACCTCCGCTAGTTAAATGCTTGCAAGTCTAGCTACCCCATGCTGAGTTTTTAGCGCGTTTCAGCAAATATCCGTCTTGATAAAGTGAATTGGCAAAGCAATCCTATGACGTATGAAATTAAGGAGTAAGAAGGAACGGCAAAAGACGTTCTGACACTAGATATGCAACTTGGCAGCGGTGCGGCGATAACGTTCCATAAGCTCGACTAAATGAACGCAAGCGCAGTGGGTATCTTGTACCCAGTATATTTTGCGTTATACTGCGCGGGTCTTAACTAGTTGGGTGAATTATGAGAGTTTGTGGTGTTGAATTAAATAGTAACGATGTGAATGTGTGTTTATTGTCTTTGGCAGACGAGGTGTTTCAACTGCCCGATTTTCGCAGTCGTCGCTTGACCTTAACCGATATAAATAGCAGCAAAGATTTGCGCTATTTTCAGCAAACTTTCGCCAAGCTAATGAGCGATTACAAAGTTGATAAAGTGGTTATTCGTCAGCGTCCTATGAAAGGCAAATTTGCTGGTGGTGCCGTGGGCTTTAAATTAGAAGCGGCGATAGAGCTTATCGCTGATTTAGATGTGACGATTATGTCATCAACCGATATCAAAGAATCGCTAAAGCGCAACCCAGTGCATATCCCTTATGGTGATACTGGCCTTAAAATGTATCAAGAAGTCGCGTTTAATACCGCATTCGCTTATTTGATGAAAGATAAGTACGCCCCAAGAGAAGACTAGTCCTGTAAAGATAGCATTATTTATTGTTTAAAAAGGCGCTTAGCGCCTTTTTTACTGCCGGTATTTTAACGGATTATATTCGTTGCAAGGACGGCAGTTACATCACCGAGAGTGATTTCAGCACTAAACGTACGCCTAGACCCACGGACACTAAAAATACTAATGCCCCCAAACCATTGGCTAGCATTCCATTGGTGTGTTTGCCTAGCAATGCCTTGTTATTCATGGTGTAAAGTAAGAATGCAGCGATGATGGGCAGTAATAAGCCATTGGCGAACTGAGCGCCGATAATGATATTAATCGGTTTTGCTCCGCTGAGTGCAAATACCACCCCAACAATCAACACACTTAAGCTCACACTGCGAAAAATGAGCTCGCGTATTTTCGCTTTCGGGTTAATGATTTCTGTGATGGCGTATGCCGTTGCCAGTGGTGCAGTGAGTGAACTGCTTAATCCGGCGGCAAGTAGACCCGCGCCCAATAAATACTTGGAAAAGGAACCGAAAAGGGGCTCCAGTTGAATGGCCATGTCGGCCGCACTACTGGCACCTAACCCTCTGGAAAATAAACTAGCTGCGGCCGTGGACACAATGAACATAGCTACCAATCCACCTAGACCAATAGAGATAACCGAGTCGGCTCGGGCAGCAGGTAAATCAGCTTCACCTTGCCAGCGTGCTTTCGCGGCTGAGGCGTGTAAAAACAGATTATAAGGCACCACGGTCGTGCCGATTAAAGCCACCACTGTGATCAGGCTGTCATCGGGTAAGGTTGGCGTAAACAAGCCATGGGCAAATGCCGAGAGATCGGGTTGGCTGACAACAAATGTACCGATAAACGCCACGCCCATAAATAGCACCAATACCATTAATAAGCGCTCAACCTGACGGTAGCTACCGCGCCATAACGCCAAACCTGCTACGGTCGCGATACTCAATATCGTCCATGTAAAAGACGCATCGCTAGGGCCGCTTAATATTGCACTGACGCCCAGTGCAGCACCGGACAAGTTACCTGCTTCATAGGCTGCGTTACCGCCATACAAAGCGAGGGCAATTAAACCAAATAGCGGCCATCGCCATATGGAGTGTTGCAGGCTTTCGCGCAATGCTTCTCCTAAGCCTTTTTGCGCTATGGTGCCTAAGCGGCCTGACATTTCTTGAAAAATAATGGTGGCTATGGTGGCAAACAATAACGCCCACAGTAGTACGTAGCCAAAATTAGCTCCGGCCAACGTACAAACTGTCACTGTACCTGGGCCAATAAACGCTGCGGCGACAAGCGCGCCCGGGCCAACGTTTTTAATGAAATTCAGTGAGGGCATTATTCTTCATTCCTATGTGCACGCTTGAGCGTATCTAATGTCGTTAGGCAATATCAGTTAAGCATATTTGCTCACGTTGATGATGCGCCAACTTAGCAACATAAAAAACGCATATCAACATTATATTTATAAAATGTTGATAAATTGTCATTGTATGGTTAGATTGATCCCAGATAAAGCATTCAATCTGGGGATGAAGACACATGAGCAGCACAGCAAACAAATCGAGTAAGCCTATTCAAAATCCGAGTCAGGCGATCAGCAATGCCGATAGCCCCTGTTGGGATTTCTGGGTCGACCGCGGAGGAACATTTACGGATATCGTGGCCAAAGATCCGCAAAATCGTTTGCTGACCAAAAAGTTGCTCTCTGAAAACCCCACCGCATACGAAGACGCTGCGCTGCAAGGGATCCGCGATTTTCTTGGTATCGATGGTGATGCCCCTATCCCAACCCATTTAATTGGCAGTGTTAAAATGGGTACCACGGTTGCGACAAATGCCTTGCTTGAACGCAAAGGGGAGCCGACCGTGTTGGCGATCACCCAAGGGTTACGGGATGTGCTGGAAATTGGCTATCAAGTACGCCCCAAAACCTTTGCCCTAAATATTGAAAAGCCCGAGTTGTTGTATCAAGACGTGATTGAAGTGACTGAGCGGTTTGATAATGACGGTAACGTGCTTGTGCCGTTAGACGAGCAAGCAGTGCGACGCAATCTTCAGCAGCAATATGTTGCTGGGTATCGCAGTGTGGCTATAGTACTCATGCATGCTTACAAATACCCAGAGCATGAATTACGTGTTGCCCACATTGCTAAAGAAATTGGCTTTAGCCAAATCAGCACCAGCCATGATGTCAGCCCTATGGTGCGTATTGTACCCAGAGGTGATACCACAGTCGTTGATGCGTATTTATCGCCTATTTTACGCCGTTATGTGCAGCGGGTGGGCGCCGCTATCGGGGCAAACACGGATGACCAGCCTCAACAAGAAGGGCAGCAAAGCAGCAACAAACGCTTGCAGTTTATGCGCTCATCTGGAGGCTTGACGGCCGCCAGTAAATTCCAAGGGCGGGATGCGATATTGTCTGGGCCAGCAGGTGGCATTATTGGCGCGGTACGCACCAGTGAATTAGCAGGTTTTAATAAAATCATCGGCTTTGATATGGGCGGTACGTCTACCGACGTTTCCCATTACGCCGGTGACTATGAGCGTGCATTTGAAACCCAAGTCGCTGGGGTGCGCATGAGTGTACCTATGATGAGTGTGCATACAGTGGCCGCCGGGGGCGGCTCAGTGTTACATTTTGACGAACAGCGTTTTCGGGTTGGGCCTGAGTCAGCTGGGGCATTTCCTGGGCCCATGTCTTATCGAAATGGCGGGCCGTTAACCGTCACTGATGCCAATGTATGTTTAGGCAAAGTCGATCCACGTTTTTTCCCCAAATTATTTGGTCCAGAGCACAAGCAAGCCATTGACGATAAAGTGGTTAAAAGCGCCTTTAATGCCATCGCGCAAAAACAGGGAATGGATGCCAGCGGCGAGCAAGTGGCCGAAGGCTTTTTAACCATTGCCATTGAGCATATGGCGCAAGCGATTAAGAAAATATCCATCGAGCGCGGTTACGATGTACAAAAATATGCCTTGACCTGTTTTGGTGGTGCGGGCGGGCAGCACGCCTGTTTAGTGGCTGATCGTTTGGGTATGCAGACTATTTTCATTCATCCTTTCGCCAGCATCTTATCTGCTTACGGTATGGGACTGGCTGATGTTCGTAGCCAGCGAACTGAGACGTTCCAGCATGTAATGGATGCCAGCAGTTTGGCTGATTTGCACCAGGCATTTTCCCGCCTGAAAGCCCATACCGGTAATGAGCTTACGGAGCAAGGTATAACCAGCGACGCGCAAACCCATAGCGCAACCGTGTTTTTACGTTACCAAGGAACTGATACGACCTTGCCTATTGTGCAAGGCTCGATAACACAGATGCAAGCCGAGTTTGAGAGCGTACATTTGGCCCAGTATGGCTTTATTTCCCCAGATAAAGACATCATTATTGAATCGATCTCCATGGAATCTGCTGGTGGCGGGCAACATATTGACGAGCCAGTTTATCCCCTTATCGATAGTGGTTTACCCCAGGCCCAAGAAAAAACTCAAATCTTCTCTGCTGGGCAGTGGCATAACACCCCCATTTATCAATTGAATCAGTTGCTTCCTGGTCATAAAGTGCAAGGCCCAGCCATTATCATAGAAGACAATGGTACTGTCATAGTCGAGCCTAACTGGACTGCGAATATGACTGCGCATAAGCATTTAGTTTTACACAAAGCGCAAACGGCCAGTGCGGCAAAAACGTCAAATAATGATATTTCAGCCACGGACAAAAAACAGCAGAATAAGCCAGAACAGGAGCAAAGCGATCCGGTGTTGGTCGAGATTTTCAATAATCAATTTATGTCTATTGCTGAGCAAATGGGCATAGTGCTGCGTAACACCTCGTCCTCGGTGAACATCAAAGAGCGGTTAGACTTTTCCTGTGCAGTGTTCGACCTAAGCGGGCGCTTAATTGCCAATGCGCCACATATTCCAGTGCATTTAGGCTCAATGGACGCCACAGTCAAAGTGTTGATCAAAAGTGGTTTAAGCATAGAGGCCGGGGATGTGTTTATTCACAATGATCCCTTCAATGGTGGTTCACATTTACCCGATGTGACGGTAATTACGCCGATATTCGACCAGCATAATGAACAGGTTATATTCTATGTAGCCAGTCGAGCGCATCACGCAGACATTGGTGGTATCGCACCGGGCTCAATGTCACCCAAAGCGAAAACCATTATCGAAGAAGGGGTGATTATTCCGTGTATGAAACTCGTCTCAAAAGGACAGTTTTTGCAGGATGAATTAGAAACCTTGATGCTTGGGGCAAAATACCCAGTACGAAATTTCGCGCAAAATGTCGCTGACCTGCATGCACAAATTGGCGCAAATCGCCGCGGGTACCAAGAGCTACTTAAACTCATCAATGAATACACTCTGCCTGTGGTGAACACCTATACCCAGCACATTATGGATAACGCCGAAGAAAGCGTGCGTCGCACGATAGACTCGTTGGAAGGCGGCCAGTACAGCTATGAAATGGATGGCGGCTTGCGCATCTGCGTTAAGGTTGATGTTGACCGAACCACCCGCAGTGCAAGTATCGATTTCACCGGAACCAGCGCACAACAACCGAGTAACTTCAACGCGCCAGCGGCCATCACCCAAGCGGTGGTGCTGTATGTATTTCGTTGTTTGGTGGATAGTGATATTCCACTTAACGCAGGCTGTATGCGCCCACTGACGATCACTGTGCCACAGGGCTCTATGCTCAACCCTGTTTATCCCGCTGCCGTCGTGGCAGGTAACGTTGAGGTTAGCCAAGCGGCGACCAATGCGTTATTTGGTGCGCTGGGTACCTTAGGCATGAGTCAAGGGACCATGAACAACCTAACTTTTGGTAATGACGAGTATCAGTACTACGAAACGATATGCTCTGGCGCGCCGGCTGGGCCTGGCTTTCACGGTGCAGCAGCGGTACATACTCATATGACGAATTCACGTTTAACGGATCCTGAGATACTTGAGTCACGTTATCCGGTTTTACTCGATAAATTTGTGGTACGCCGTGACTCAGGAGGCAAAGGACAATGGCATGCCGGGGACGGTATAGAAAGGCGTATTCGCTTCTTAGCCAATATGCAGTGCGCGATTTTGTCTGGCCATCGTGAAGTACCGCTCGCTGGTGTGAAAGGTGGCCAAGCAGGGGAGCTTGGGCATAATTGGATTGAGCGCGACGGCCAAAAATGGTGCGACCTTGGTGGTAGCAACGAGAGCGAAGTACAATCTGGCGATGTTGTGGTTATTCAAACCCCCACTGGCGGCGGATTTGGCCGAATCAGCGAAGATCAATAATGTTTTTGGCAACTTATAGTGGGCTAAAAATAAGCATACAACAAATATCGTAAATCCAGTAACAGAGAGTAATGCCGTGAGTAAAGAAAAAAAACAGGCTGAAGGCTTAACACGCAATAACCCGCAAGGCGGAACTGTTCATGGGCACGGGCAAAAAATAGTGTCATCTGAGCACTTAGCCTCCCCTGAAAACTGGCCTTTGTCTGAAGTGGAATATGGCATGACAATCGTCTACAACGCGTTTTCACAATGGATGGTGCGCTGCGCCACAGCGTCCGGTATTGGTGAGCTGGCGGTGTTAGATATTCTTATTCTGCACAACATTAATCACCGAGGCCGGGAAAAACGCCTGAATGATATTGCCTTCATGCTCAATATCATTGATACCCATACAGTCAACTACGCCATAAAAAAACTGCTTAAACTTGAATTAGTCGTCGGCAGCAAGCGCGGTAAAGAAATTTTTTACGCAACGTCAGATAAAGGTCGCGCAGCCTGCGAAGAGTACGGCCGAGTACGTGAACAGTGTTTGCTTGATGGTTTAAAATTGTTAGATGTAGACGCCGACCAGTTGGTGACGTTAGCGGCTACCCTACGTTCGATGTCTGGATTGTACGACCAAGCATCTCGCGCGGCTGCGTCTTTGTAACAGTATGTGCAAATTGAGCCGCGTTTACACATAACCGCGGCTCAGTTTCACTCTTAATCCCGCGTCAAATAGCATATTAACACTTCTATAACATCTGAATATGGTCACTCATAGTTAGATTCAATTTTACAATTTTACCCACTCAGTGGCATTGTCTATGACCTGAATGTCATTTTAATGGTGTCTTGCTGAGGTTGCAGCGATACCTAGCTGAGATAAATCATCGTGCCAGAATCATTATCTGTAACCACCACCATCAACGGTGCCGTAGCCGTTATTCGTTTTAACCGCCCAGAGAAACTCAATGCTTTTGACGAAAGTCAGCGCAGCGCCTTTCGCGATGCAGCTGAGCGGGTGAACAGCGACGACGATATTCGCGTCGTGATTTTAACTGGGCAAGGCCGCGCGTTTAGTGCGGGAGCAGATTTATCGGAGTCCATGCCTGACGATCTCGATGTAGAGCAGGGGCTCATACTGTCTTATAAACCTGCCTTAATGGCCATAACACAGGCACCTAAACCTTGGATCAGCGCGGTCAATGGTGCCGCCGCAGGCATAGGCAGTGCCTTCGCCATGGCCTGTGACTTAACGGTTATGGGGAAAGGCGCTTATCTATATCAAGCCTTTAGCGCCATTGGCTTGATACCCGATGGTGGTGCCACTTGGCACTTAGCCCACACGGTTGGTCGTAAACGTGCATATGAACTTATTGCGTTAGGCACCAAATTGGCGGCAGAAGATTGCCTTAGCTTAGGGCTATGTAACAAGGTAGTAAATGACGATGAACTACTCGAACAAAGTATGTTGTTAGCGCAGCAACTTTGCCACAAAGCTCCCTTGTCACTGCGTTATGCCAAAGAAGCACTTAATCAGGCGATGCACAGCGATTTAAGCCAAACCATTAATCATGAAGCGAAATTACAAAATATCTGTGCCCATAGCGATGATGCAAAAGAAGGCAGTCGTGCTTTTTTAGCCAAACGCCCCGCACAATTCATCGGTAGTTAACGACGAGTTTCGACCACAAGTGACTTATTTTTGCATGTTAGGGTTTTCCCCTAGTGTGATACTTAATTAGGAGAACGTTATGGACAATACAACGGTTTTGCACAGTTTATTTGACGGCTATGCTGCTCATCCGGATAAACCTTTTTTTCATCAGCCGATTGAACGTAAGTGGCACACTTTCACTTGGGCTGATGTAGTACAGCAAGCCCAGCGTATTGCCCAAGGTCTTCATGCCCAAGGATTTGAAAAAGGTGACCGTATTGTCATTATGTCGAAAAACTGTGCTGAGTGGATCATTACAGATTTTGCCATTGCTATGGCAGGTATGGTCAGCGTGCCAATTTATGCCACCGCTGGTGTTAATGTCATTGAGCACGTTATTAAACACAGTGGTGCCAAAGCGATTTTTGTGGGTAAGCTTGATAACTTAGATGCAGCGAAACAAGCCATTCCCCAGTCGCTTTTAAGTATATCCTTCCCTTATCCTACAGTTGAATGCCATGAAAAATGGGGAGATTGGATAAAAGCATTCGAGCCAATTGAAAATCCTTACATGCCCAGTGCTGAAGACATGGCGACTATCTCTTATACTTCAGGTACCACGTCTTTGCCTAAAGGCGTGGTGCTATCTCATAAGAATTTTGCCTCCGCCGCGGACAACGTGATTACGTTATTTGAGATACGAGACGGCGATCGCTCAATCAGTTACTTACCCCTAGCACACATTACTGAGCGCAGTTTAGTGGCGGTTTTTGTGCGTCGGAAAGTGGAAGTTTATTTTACTGAAAATTTAAAAACGTTCGTTGCCGATATTCAACACGCCAGCCCGACTGGATTCTCTTCTGTGCCGCGTTTGTGGTCAGTGTTCCAAGCGCAAGTGATCAGCCAAGTGGGTGCTGAAAAGCTCGATAAAATGCTCAAGCTGCCCATTATCGGTAAATTAGTGGCGGGTAAAATCCGTAAAAAGCTTGGTCTACATAAAGCACGTACGTTTGGTTCAGGTGCAGCACCTATGTCAGAGTCAGTTTTGGCTTGGTATCACCGCCTCGGTATTCCCATCAATGAAGGGTGGGGCATGACCGAAACCACGGGTCTTGCCAGTGGCAACATGCCGTTTAGTCATGAAGACTTAGGCACCATAGGCAAGCCGATGCCTAACATTGAAATGAAGCTATCCGCTGATAGCGAAATACTCATTCGCGGTGATCTTGTGTTTTCAATGTATTACAACGACGAGCAAGCCACCGCTGAAAACTTTGTCGATGGTTGGTTCAGAACCGGTGATGTGGCGACCATTACGTCTACTGGGGCATACAAAATTACCGGCCGTATTAAAGAACAATTTAAAACCGCCAAGGGCAAATATGTGATGCCAGTCCCTATTGAAAGTTTGCTGTTTGCCAACTTAAATGTGGAGCAAGCTTGTGTGTTAGGGGCGGGACAAAAGCAACCTGTGGCCATGGTAGTGTTGAATCAATCATGTAAACGTAAAGCAAAAGATATCGTTCAATCCCTACAAGGCACCTTAGCCCAAGTAAACAGCCAGCTAGAGAGTCATCAGAGACTTGATTTCATCATGGTATGCAGCAATGGCTGGACGGTAGAAAACGATTTGCTGACCGCCACCACTAAAGTGAAACGCAGTGATGTGGAGCGTCATTATAGTTGGTTGTTTGATGATACACGGCCTGACGGAATATTATGGGAAGAGGATTTGCACTAACCCTACAGCGCCTTTACCCACTGTGGACTGATTAGCATGCGCTGAATTTAGAGCAAGGCTAGTAACCGGTTAGCTCCATAAAGCCTTTACCGCTATGGGTGCCACTAATGTTTAGTGCCCCCTCGTAATACGCAAAGCGACCTGAGTTAAGCTGGTCGCTTTTATTGGCTTGCAGTTTAAGCTCAATATTTTTATTCGCTAGACTCAGGCGCCAAGTCAAAGGAAATAATCGACCCGCCACCTGGGTTTGGCTTTGAGGCACCAGAGCTAATTCACTCGATGACAAGGCAGTAGAAGTGCCATTTGGCTCGATATAACTGCCTGATATGTAGTCTGTTTGGCCTGGCAAACGCATGCGAAAAGCCATAATCTTGGCGCCGTTATCCAGATGTAAAGAAAACCAATCCCAGCCCGCAGTGCTAGTGTCCATAAGCTGTGAGCTCCACTCATGATCAAACCAACCTTGCCCTGTAAGTTGGTGTTCTTGACCGTTGACACGCAACCCCCCGGTGACTTGAATAAACGGCTGACTGTAATAGTGCGAAGCCAAAGGCGGCGTGACCGACTTTACGCTATAACCTTTTTGCCCGTGTAGCACAAAGGGCCCATGAGTGGACAGATGCAAACTAAGCTCGATATCTTGTGTTGGTTGTTTCATCTGGGTATCAGGAATATTGCGGACAGTTATTGTTGAAGGGAATAGTAAGTCTTGTCCTTCGTCCGCTTTCCATTGCCAGTCATCTAAAAATAGGCTTAAAGGCTGCTCAGTCACACCCGCATTACCCACACCGCCTCGGGCGAAACGCTCTGCAAACCAGTGTTTATTCTTGCTGTGTAAAGACACATGAGCCATGTAACTTTGCCCGTTGTCCCAAGCGTTGATTTGGTCACGGGTTTTAAAGCGAAATAAGGTCCACTGGAAGGCGTAGTCGGCGCCATTTTCATCGTGTAAATTAGCGGTTAGGTACCACCATTCCACACTGAAATCTGGATGGGCTAAGTGATCTGCCGGCAGAGTGATCACATAATTTGGGCTAGCGGGTGTGCCCTTAACGGCCGGTGTTGAATCGGAAAATAAAACGCTTTTTGGGTCGCTGCCGACCGACTGATCGCTGCATGCGCCTAGCAGTAATACCATTATGGGGTATAGCGTAATCAAAGTCGCTAGCCTTAAAAAGCTTAACTTAGCCATCGAATATCCTTAATCAGCGGTTTGTTATTCGTCCACAATAAAGGCAACAGGATAATCACGCTGACCAGTAACAGACCCATAGCTGACACGGACGTAATTTGGCTAATGGAAATATTCAAAGGATACGTCCAGTAGAACGCTTGTTTGTTGATAAAATTGATCAATAGCCAACTGAGCAATATGCCAAAGGGAATGGCAAATACCAGTGCCAGCAAACATAAAAAGAGATATTGCAGCAGCGAGAGTCCTTGCATCACCCAGCGGCTCACGCCCAAGGTACGCAGCAACGTCAGCTGGGGTTTGGTATCTTGCATTAATACGATGATCCCGCAAGCCAAAGAAATGGCGGCAACCAATAAGGTCACTATGTTGAGACTGTCGGTGATAACAAAAGTACGTTCAAACGTTGCCATCGATAAATCGAGCAATTGATCGGCGCTATATAATTGTTGAGCGCGGTTAAAACCTTGCTGTTCAAGGTGCTCACTTAAGGTATTCATTTGCGCCGCGCTGGCATATAAAGCCAGCACATTTGAGCGTTTACTCTTATCGTCAAATAGTTTTGGCGGCAATAATATCTGCCCATAGGGATTGCCATAGTCATAGACGATACCGACTACTGCAAAAGCGCTTACGCCTGAATTCAGCGGCACTGATATAGATTGCCCTAGCTTAATCTTATTACGCAGGGCAAATTGCTGGTTTACATAAGCGCCTTGACCCGCGGCATATACCGCCCCCGCGTCGGGTAGCTGGCTTTGGGTTTTAAGCGCCGCAATAAAACTCGTGGCACTGGGGTGTGAATGCACCTGAATAGGCAAGCCTGCATATTGAGCCTTAAGCTCAAAGCGTTGCACTGCTTGAATATTCAGCCTTAGTTGTTTAATGCTGGTGGCCGCATCTATTTTGTCCGTCTGATACAGATAATAGTCGGCTATTAACCTCTGGTTGAGCCAATCATGGGTTGCTTGACGAAAGCTGTCGACCATCAAGTTCATACCGATATTGCTCATCAGGGCAATAAAAAAAGCACAACAGGCTATTTTACTGCGCCCAGACAACCATAGGCTATGTTGCAGGCTCCAGTGCAATAGCGGCCAGCGCTTGGGCACAAGTGCGCTTGTCGCGTTGAGTACATAAGGGTAGCAGACAATCAAAACGAAACAGCCCGCCAAAATCAACAAAGCAATACCCATTAAACTGACCCGTATCGTCTGGCTTAACCATAAGGTGATGGCTGCTGACACTAAAAGCAGCCAAGTCATGGGTGTAAACCAAAACGACTTAGCTGGGGAAGTCGAATCGGCGCGATATAAAGTTTGATTAAGCTGTTTGACTGGCAATAGAGCGGCAAGGGTGATGCCCAGGGTGCTGAGTAATAAGACCTGCACGAACAAACTTAAATAAGAGACCTCTGCAAAACCGACACTGACCCGAAATAGACTTTCTAGGGTAGCTTGAATACCTGGCGCTAAATAAAGGGCTAGTGTTACCCCAAAATAGACACCCAGGGCGGCTGCGAGCAAGGTTAATAGCCATAATTCGACCAGTTGGCCGGTTATTATGCTTAAGCGTGAAATTCCTAACTGGCGGAATATTTTGAGCATAGGTAAGCGCTGCATAATTAATAACTGGCAGGCATTCATTACGATAAATAGGCATACCACAAACATCAGTAATGCCATGGCGAGCAGGTTTAGTTTAAAACTGTCGCGCATGCCGGTGTTTTGCTCGGAGCTGGGCAAGGTCAACAGCGTTAAATGCGCTGGTAACAAACGACGGATATCGTTTAAACGCTGGGGGCTAATTTCGCCTACTAGCAGGATATCGCTGATGGGCGTATCGCCAAATTGCCGGGCAAAGAGGCTTATGTCCATCACGATTTCATTATCCATGTTGGCTAGATTGACTTGTTGTAACAAAGGTAAGTGCTGGCCCTGTGCTGTTGTGATAACAATGCTGTCGTCTATTTCTAAATGGTTAGGTACTTGTTCGCGTAATTTCGTATAAAGTCCTATAGAGATAAAAGCTGAATTCTGGGGAAGACTGGTGAGCTCAAGTGCTAGCTTAGATTGTTGCGATTGCCCTTGCTGACGTGTTTGCTTCTGCTGCTGGCTAGTTCGATAATTAAGCAAAGCTAGAGTATCAAAGCCAATAATATCAATGGGTTGATGGGTCAACGGTTGATGCTGCGCGCTATACAATATTGTTGATATCTGAGATACAGCCACCGCTTCTGTGATACCTAAGCGGTGCACTTGCGCGTAATCGAATTTACTCAGCTGCGGGGCAGACGCCGCGACCAGCTTGTACTCAACCAAAGGCAGTAAACCCTGACCTTGCTGAGCGTAACTTTGCTGGGCGCCTTGATTGATAACCAGTACCGCACTGACGCCTAAACAACCTATCATCAGTGCCATATACAAGAGTGCCAAACGGAACCAGGCGCTGGGGTAACTTTGCAGCACAGTGCGTAAATACCAGAACAAGAGACGCATATTAATTAGCCCGCACCAGCTTGCCATCCATCATCAGGTAATGCGCTTGGGCCAGAGCTGCCACTGCGCTGCTATGGGTCACTACAACTAGGCTAGTTTGCAATCTGCAACATTGCTCATAGAGCAGCTTGGCGACTTTGCTGCTGTTCTTATTATCTAAGTTGCCAGTGGGTTCATCAGCCAGCAATAACGCGGGTTTGTGAGACAGGGCTCTCGCGATGGCGACCCGTTGTTGTTCACCACCGGATAACTGATTAGGCCGTTTTTTACTGTGCTGGGCGATACCTAGCGCATCCAGTAATTGTGCAATATAGCCTGAATCAAGATTGTTGTTTAGCCGGGCCGGTAAACATAGATTGTCATAGACCGACAGGCAATCGATCAGATTAAAGCGCTGGAATATCAAGCCCACTGTGGAGCGGCGGTAATGGTCGGCTTGGCGCTCGCCTATCGTGGTTAAATTCAGCTGGTTGACTGTTAGCTGACCGCTGTCAGGTTTGTCTAAGCCTGCAAGCATATGTAACAAGGTCGATTTGCCCGAACCAGACTCCCCTTGAATACTCATTTGTCCGCCGGGAGGCAAACTTACATCTAGCTCACTTAATACCACCTGACGCCTATCGCCATCTTGATAGCTTTTACAAATTTTATGGGCCTGGATCATGGTGTTTGGCTGCTGACCGGTTAATGCTAAGGATCATTATATTAGCATGGGTTGTAATGAGCACTATGTGCTGCCGGATAAGCATTGGCATATTGATAACTGAAAAGGCTCGAGTCGACGAGATGTGACTTATGCACTGAATTCGTCCATGTGTGAGAAAAGAATCATCTAATGGTAAGCTGGCTAGGCCAAAAATAGCCAAACTGACTTAACCTTGTCAGATTTTAGTCGTGGTTGCAGTCGAAAAAATTTTGCCTTGTATATTCGCTTTACACACTTGTGCGCTAGCGTCTCAGGCAACATTCGAAATAGAAAAATAGGCTAAAAAATGCGAGCAATACAGAGTGAAGATGGCTTTTTAACGCTTGCTTAATCCCGCGTCAGGTTTTAATCGAATGCAGAAAAACCTAGAAAAACTAAAAATGATAGGCAGTAAATTGCTCAGTTTTATTTTAAGATCCACACGGTATTTTACCAAATTAAAGTCAAATGGAATCGCACAATGCCCTTTACAAATAAAGTTGATTATATTCCCAATATGCCTAGCGGTGGATACGATCCTCTTGCGGCGCAAGAACAAAAAAAAGTGCAAACAAAGCGTTGGCAGGTACTGGTCGGTGTGTTCCTTTTTGTTGTGACGATAGCTAATATTTTTATTTGGAGCAGGGCGCCTGAATTTCAGAGTCAGGCGATTATGCATTTCTCCTATACCACGCAAAATGCCCAAGAACTTGATTATATTGCTCAGCAACAACTTAGCCTTAACCAACAACGTTTGACTAGCAACAGTCTGTTGCAGGCCTTGTCCATAAAGTTACGTGAAGAGCATTTGATTGACCTTAACGTCCAGCAGTTGAGAGACATGCTTAGCGCAACGTCCAGTGAAACAGGACAAATAATAACCTTGCAAACTGCCGGGCCCGCTCCTGAACTGCTCAAATCCGTACTGCAGCAGTGGCTGTCATTGTATATGTCGTTACTTGAGCGGGAACGTGTTAGTAATGGCTCAGATGAAATACTGCTATATCAGCAGCAATTGACTGCACTGGAGCAAAAAATTGCTCAGCAGGAACAGGTTGTAGATGGGTTTTCGCAAGCCAACGATATTATATCTTTAGAGCGTACCGAGAATCGAATTCCAAACAAAATAAAAGGATTGGGAGTGTCCTTAGATGAAGCCGAAGCACAGAAAGCGCAAGCACTCGCAGAGCTAGATAGTCTGAATGCGTCACTTGCTAATGGCCAACGGGTTGAACGTCCGGTTGATAAGGCGAATATTGATTTGAATCGCGCGGCCCTGCAAGAATTAGCGGTAGAGTTATCTGCACTGTCAGAAAAATATACCCAAGAATATTTGCAGCGGGATCCAGAGGTGGTTGCCAAACAACAAAAATTTATTACCCTAAGCGAAGACTTAGAACAGCAAATTGCTGACAGCCAGTTGTTGTATTTGCAAGATTCCAAGCGCAATTTGGCCGTATCTGTGGGTAAAGTTAATGCCTTGCGAGAGCAATTGGCGGATGTCGAGAATCAGGCGCAAGGTTTCAATCAAAAGTTAGAACAGTATCGTCGTTTAGATGAGGCTCTAAAAGAATTGCAATCACAGGCTCAAACCTTGAAAAACCAGCTTGTAGCACAGGAAGTGTCGAAGCCTTTTGACGCCAAAATAAGCATACTCGAACAGCCTTTTACGCCAGAATTTCCTACCGGCCCAAACTATTGGCAAGACACACTTATCAGTATTGTTGCTGCTATCGTGTTAGCCGTGATGGCACTGCTGCTTTTCAGTTTTGTTGTGCGGCAAAAGTCGTTACAAACTGGGGGCACTAACTTCGTGGTTTTACCCGGTCAACAGCACGGGAATCATTACCCGGAATTGCAAGGGGCTGAGCAGACTAAGTTAGGTGCTAGGGCTCAACCGTTGCAATTAGGCGAGCAGCACACTCAGCAGAGTAATATCCGTTTACTGACAACCGCCGAGTGCCAAGAGTTGTACCGTGTGGCAAATAAGCAAGCCAAGGTGGTTATCAGCTTATTACTAAGCGGGGTGAATGCTACCGAGCTTGGTAAAATTACCAAAGGCGATTTTGTGCAGGCATATACTCAGCTGCAAATAACAGGCGCATACGCTCGCCAAATAGAGTTGACGAGTCAATTGACGACAATTATCGAACAGCTTTGTGAAGGTCTGCAGGCGGATGATTTATTGTGGTCAAGTCCTCTGTCGATTGAAGATTTTTGCCAATTAGTCATCAACGCAGGACATGACGCAGAGTTACCTTTCCCTGAACAATTGTCTACCGAGGTTTTACGCCACACTTATTTAACTTATCTCGTTAGCCAGGGTGTGCGTCTAAATGATTTGGAGCAACTTTCAGGTTATCTTCAACCTGCGGAATTGGCCAAATACCGCGTGGTTAATCGACATGGTAAGTCGGTAGATATCGAACAGATAGAGACAATACTTCCCCACTCTGACGTTGACGCTTGAGTGCTTCTGACGACCTATTCGTGTTACCAAAAATAGGGACAACGGTATAGTTAATCCCAGCAGATAATGTTTCAAGAGGCGGGAAAATTTCCGGCCTTGCAAGCTTACCTTCCTAATTCTAGGTATTTGAATCTATGTAATAAGTGATTTCGCTTTGTTGTATGGCGAATTTACGCAGTGAACGAATAGCATTAGCTAACTGAACGGGTGAGACGCAATTGTTTTAGCTGTTTCGGTGTTATGTCGAAAATCAATATATTTGCTTACATCTTTAGTCAGGTTCACCCCAACATTTTTGCCTATTCAAAACTATTTATTGCCCAGTTTAACCCTGCCTTAACCCGCGTATTGTTAAGATTTAGCCAATTGTAGGCTTTTACAATTTTTACCTATGGATAGCGCGAATGTTCGTTTGTCTTAAGCCTCGTCTTTTTTATTTACTTATTTAGGAACGCTCTATTATGAAAGATTCAATCACCACTGGCGGACTTGTACTGTTTGCCATTTTACTCAGTGGCTGTCAGCAAGAGAGTGTGCCAGAGCGAGCTGCGCCAGTCACCGCTGTTTCGTATATCACAGTCGCCACGACCGCTTATAACATTGACACTAAAATGCAGGGACGAGTGGTGGCATCCCTAAGCGCCGAAGTGCGTCCTCAAGTGGGTGGCATTATTCAAATGCGTTCATTTGTTGAGGGAAACCAAGTGAAGCAGGGAGATGTGCTCTATCAAATCGAGCCAGCTACTTTTCAATCAGCATTTAATGAAGCCAAAGCCAACTTAAACAGTGCCAAAGCCTCTGTTGAAACGGCAAAATTGAAAGATCAACGTTTTGCCAATTTACTTAAATTTGAAGGTGTGTCTCAACAGGATGCCGATGACGCCCACGCGACTTATTTAGAAGCCAAAGCGGATATTGAACGGTTTGAATCAGCCCTTGAGACGGCGCGTATTAATCTTGAATTTACTCAGGTGAAAGCGCCTATATCGGGGCGAATCGGTATTTCAAGTGTGACGCCTGGTGCATTAGTGACGGCATCGCAGGCTACGGCACTTTCTACCATTCGTAAATTGGATCCTATCTATGTGGATATGACCAAAAGCAGTACGGAGATCCTCAAGCTTCGTCAGCTATTGGCAAAATCAGGTATTAAGAAAGGTTCTACCGACGTATCACTTATCCTTGAAGACGGCAGTGAATACAACTTGAAGGGGCAGCTTAAAATGCAAGAAGTGTCGGTGGATGCATCTACCGGTGCAGTGACGCTACGCGCTGAATTTCCTAATCCTGATGGCGTGTTATTGCCTGGTATGTTTGTACGCACCCAAGTCAATGAAGCTGTGGACGACAACGCTATTCTGGTACCCCAGCAGGGTATTTATCATAACGCGGCAGGTGATGCCTATGCTTATGTCATCGACGAGAGCAACAAAGTGCAATCTCGTGTTGTACAAACCCTGAATGCAATTGATAACCAATGGTTAATAGGCACGGGTCTTAATGCCGGTGATAAACTTTTGGTCGAGGGGTCGAGTAAGGTACGTCCAGGCAGTGAAGTAAAAACCGTTGAAGTAAAAATGCGCACTAGTGGTGAAATGGTCAGTGTTGATAAGCAATCAAACACTAGCGCGCCTATGCAAGGGGGCGTGTAAGTCATGTTTGCTCGTTTCTTTATCGACCGCCCAGTCTTTGCTTGGGTTATTTCAATTATCATTATGCTCACGGGCATTGCGTCGATTATGTCGCTGCCTGTGGCACAGTATCCTACGATTGCCCCGCCTGTTATTTCAGTTAGTACTTCATACACTGGGGCTGACGCTGAAACTGTCGAAAACAGCGTGACACAAATTTTGGAGCAACAGCTAACAGGGCTTGATGGCTTGTTGTACTTCTCATCGTCGAGTACGTCAGACGGTTCAGCTTCCGTGAATATCACATTTGAAGAGGGCACAGACCCGGACTTCGCGCAGGTTCAAGTGCAAAACAAGGTGCAGCAAATCAATTCACGCTTGCCTGAATCGGTGCAATCCCAAGGGGTAACCGTGACCAAGTCCAATACGGATTTTCTGCTAGTTACCGCTGTTTATGACACCACTGATAAAGCATCTGCGTTCGATATTTCTGATTATATATCCTCCAGCATGGAAGACTCATTGGCTCGTATTGAAGGCGTAGGTGATACCCGTGTATTTGGCTCGCAATATGCGATGCGTATATGGTTGGACCCAACAAAACTTGCGGCTTATGAGCTGATGCCGTCGGATATCACAGCTGCCTTAGCTGCCCAGAATATTCAAGTACCTGCGGGTAAAATCGGTGCAGTGCCTGCGCTTGATAATCAAGAACTCAATGCAACTGTAACCGCCCAGTCTATGCTGGAAACGCCAGATGAGTTTCGCGCGATTATTTTAAAGTCAGATACAAGCGGAGCAAACGTACGTTTAGGTGATGTGGCGCGAGTCGAGATTGGTAGCGAAAGTTACGATGCGATCCCGCGTCTTAACGGACACCCCGCGTCTGGTATTGCGGTCATGTTATCACCTGGAGCCAACGCGCTAGATACGGCTACTCGGGTTAAAGACAAAGTAGCCGAGCTTGCTAAAAACCTACCTGAAGGTTACGAAGTTACGTTTCCCCGTGACAGCACAGATTTTATCAAAATCTCCATAAGCGAAGTCGTACAAACCTTGGTCGAAGCGGTTGTGTTAGTGGTACTCGTGATGTGGTTGTTCCTGCAAAACTGGCGTGCCACTTTAATCCCTGCCATTGCGGTACCTGTGGTGTTACTTGGTACGTTTGGGGTGTTATCTGCTTTTGGATTTTCGATTAATACCCTGACCATGTTTGGGATAGTGTTATCCATAGGTCTATTGGTTGATGATGCCATAGTGGTGGTAGAAAACGTCGAACGGCTGATGCGAGAAAAAAACCTCTCCCCGAGAGATGCCACAATCGAGTCGATGTCAGAAATAAGTGGTGCGCTGATAGGTATTGCAGTGGTGCTTTCAGCTGTGTTTATTCCTATGGCATTCTTTGGCGGTTCAACAGGGGTAATTTATAAGCAGTTTTCCATAGCGATTGTTTCATCTATGACGTTATCGGTGATTGTCGCTTTAACGCTTAGCCCAACCTTGTGTGCGAGTTTCTTAACGAACAAGCCTCATAGCACTGAAGGGAAAGGCTTTTTTGCACGCTTTAACCGTATGTTCGATAATTTGACCGCATCTTATACCAGTCATGTAGGGCGTCTTATGACCCGCAAGGTCCGCTGGATAGTTGGCTACGGGGTTATTGTTGTGGTGCTGGGTTTATTGATAGTGCGTATGCCTACAGGCTTCTTACCTCAAGAAGATCAGGGCAGCATTATGTTCCAAGTTAACTTGCCTGAGGGCGCATCAATAAAACGTACTCGCGCTGTTTCTGAACAGGTAGAGCACTATCTACTCGAAGAAGAAACGGATGACATTCAACGTGTTTTTAGTATCTCAGGTTTTAACTTTTCAGGAAGCGGCCAAAATGCGGGCATGGGTTTTGTTTCATTAACCCCTTGGAGCGAACGTACTGAAGACGATCAAAGTGCTGATGCCCTGATTGGTCGTATGAACAAAAATTTGTCATCTGTGCGCGACGCCAGAATATTTGCCTTGTCTCAGCCGGTCATTCAAGGTTTGGGTCAAAGCAACGGATTTAGCTTTGAGTTACAAGCGGCCACTGGTACCAGTCGTGACGAGTTGACTGAATTAAAAAACACGTTTCTTGCTAAGGCGCGTCAAAGTGAGCTGCTGATGGGGATACGAGAGGGTGCTTTGAGTAATACACCCCAGTTGAAAATTGATATTGATCACGGTAAAGCTACTTCCCTTGGTTTGTCATTGTCGGATGTGTCTAACACGTTAACCGCAGCGTGGGCAGGTTCTTATGTGAATGACTTTATTGATGATGGTCGAGTAAAGAAGGTGTATATAGAAAGTGATGCTCAATTTCGCTCTAAACCAGAAGATTTAAATGATTGGCATGTGCGTGGGCAAAATGCCGCCGGTGAAACCACGATGACACCTTTTTCAGCGTTTAGCTCGGCATCTTGGTCAAGTGCACCGCAAAGCTTATCGCGCTTTAACGGTATTGCGTCATACAGTATACAGGGTTCAGCGGCCAGTGGCGTCAGCTCAGGCCAAGCCATGAATGAATTAGAACGCTTAGTACAAGAAGTCGGAGAAGGTAAACTCAGCTTCGCCTGGAGTGGACTGTCCTATCAAGAAAAACTTTCAAGCGGGCAATCTACAGCCTTGTATGCAATTTCAATTCTTGTGGTGTTCTTAGCGCTTGCTGCCTTATATGAAAGCTGGTCGGTGCCGTTTTCGGTGATTTTGGTGATCCCATTAGGCGTAATCGGTGCAGCTTTGGCGACCACACTTCGCGGATTAGAAAACGATATTTACTTTCAGGTTGCCCTGTTAACTACAATCGGCCTGGCATCTAAAAACGCCATCCTCATTGTTGAGTTTGCTGAAGCATCATATCAAAAGGGTATGTCGCTGGTTGGCTCTGCGGTTGAGGCCGCTAAACTGCGCTTACGGCCGATTATTATGACTTCATTGGCCTTTATTTTTGGTATTTTGCCTCTGGCGATTTCTTCAGGTGCAGGTGCAAACAGCCGGATTGCAATTGGTACAGGTATTTTAGGAGGCACTATTACGGCAACGATCCTAGGTATCTTCTTCGTGCCTCTATTCTTTGTGTTAATACGTGGCGTTTTCTCAAAAAGGCGCCCTGTATACAACGATGAACCAAAAAAGTTGGAGAATGCCCGTGATTAAACTAAGCATGAATATTGTGCCCTGCGGCAGACTTTTACCTCTTGCCGGGGCGCTTATGTTGGCTGGCTGCAGTACACTCGCGCCAGACTATGCCCGTACTGAGTTACCTGTACCCGCTCAGTGGAATAATCAACCTAGTGCCCAAACACAAGGTCTGTTTAGCCAACAGGCGATGCAGGTGCCATGGAAAAACTTTATTAGAGATAACCGTTTAGCACACGTTATTGAGTTGGCGCTAGGCAGCAACAGAACCTTGCGCCAAACCCTGGCGGATGTTGAATCTGCAAGGGCCACGTATCGTATTCAACGAGCAGATTTATTTCCGCAAATTAATGCTGGGTTGACCGGTACTCGCAGCAAATCATCAGCCGGTAATATTGCGACTACCTATGAAGCTGAAGCTGGGTTAAGCGGCTATGAAATAGATTTATTTGGTAAAAATCGCAGTCTAAGTGACGTGCAAATGGAAGCCTATTTGGCCAGTGCAGAAACCGCAAAAGCAGCACAGATTTCGCTTATCGGTGAAATAGCCAATGCTTGGCTAACCCTAGCAGCAGATCAAAACCAATTGAGCTTAGCCCAAGAAACCGCCGCCAATGCACAAAAAACCATGAACATTACCAATAAGCGTTTAGAGCTGGGTATTGATTCAAGGGTAGATGTGGCCAGTGCACAGACGATTTATCACAGTGCTCGTTCGGATATCGCCAGTTTTACTACGCAAGTTAATCAAGATATCAACGCACTTCGTTTGCTCGTAGGTGAGCAGTTTGATAATAGCCTGCTACCTGATGCGCTGCCGGACGTCGAACGTTTGGTGACAGAGGTACCTGCTGGTTTGTCATCGTCTATGTTACTGCAACGCCCTGATGTGTTGGCCGCAGAGCACAACTTGAAATCCGCAAATGCCAATATAGGGGTTGCTAGGGCTGCGTTCTTTCCTACCTTGTCATTAACGGCTACAGGTGGCTTAGCCAGCTCAGTGTTAGCGGATATTTTCAGTGGCGGCGCTAGTTCAATCTGGACGATTGCGCCGAGTATCACGTTGCCGATATTTGATGGTGGAGCGAACGATGCCAACCTAGCGTACAGCGAAGCTCAGCAAGTTAAGTTTCTGGCGGCATATGAATATGCGATCCAAAGCGCGTTTGCAGAAGTGGCTGATGCATTAGCGCGTAGGGCAACGATACAAGCACAACTGAACGCCGAGAACGCATTAGTCGCGGCTGCGACGCGTAGCTACGAGCTGTCATTAGCGCGCTATAAAGGCGGTGTGGATAGCTTTCAAAATGCGCTAGAAGCCCAGCGCACTATGTATAGCGCAAAGCAGTCCCTTATTCTCACTCAGCAAGCGGATTTGGGTAATCGCATTACCCTTTATCGTGTGTTAGGTGGCGGTCTAGCAGAACGTGATACAGTGCAAGATGAAGGTTAAGGCTTCAAACATAGTGTAGGCAGGTACAAGCTATACTGATGGCTGGGGTAATCCCCCTCATCTATCACCTAAGTTATAATGGGCAATAGCAGGGAGACTTGACACCTGTACGTCGTGACAATTACCGTCTTAACTTGTGATAGGCGAAGTAATAGAAATCTTTGAGGATTTCTTTTAACGATCTCGGATTAAACGCTGTTTCAAGTAATTTTGGCTGCAATTCTTGGATGATTTTGGGCTGTGGATTGAACTCAGTCAATGCAAGTAAATCAATCATGTCTTGGCAGTTAGCTGGGTGTATACGGTCAAAACTGGTTAAATCCATAGCTTGCTCGAGCGCTGCGAGCCAACCCGAGACCCGCTGTTCTAAGTAAAATCTATCTCTAAAACTCAGATTTGAATGGGTTGCTTGAGTATGTTGAATCCAGAGTTTCACAGATTCTTCATGTAATTTAGATTCCCTCAAAATGGGAAAACGCGGTTTCAAATTAGCTAGAATATCTTCCTCTAGCGTTAGTGCGTTATCAATGGTGGGGTAAAAGTTTCGCCCTGTTTCCCACACCCCGCCTCTTAGTATGATTTTCTTTTTACTATGAGACTTTGATTTTAAAGGCTCATACTGATCATATGCATGGAATAAAATACCTGCGTCAGCTGCTTGCCCAGATGAATGTTCTATATATTCGTTATATTTAGCTTTATCAAAAGTATTTGACCTTTTGATAAAGCTAAACAGAAAGTTGAATTTCTGAGCTAATATTACTGGTGTTTTTTTATCGGCCGCAGAGATATTTTCATGTTCAAATAAGAAGGCAGAAAACGAAGTTTGGCTATTTAACAAAGCGGCTAACAGGGTTCTGGAATCATAACCAGCTGTTAGCGGTAAATAGATTTCTTCTCCGTATACTTGGCTAACATTTTTAACTATGGTGGTTAATCGTATTGCTAATGTTGTATAAATTTCACTCTGGGCTAAGTGTTTAAACTTGTTCTCACGTTTACCTGCTCGTTTGATCGTCCCTTCGTTTATGTTGATAGCCTGACCAACCAGTAACTTTTTCACCCCGTTGAAGATAGTTAATGGTGGGGGGAACCAGTTCATGGCATTGCCATGTTTAATGTCTTTGTAATCGTTGTTTTTTTCGAAAGAGAAAATCTCATTTAGTAACGCTAAGCTGGAAGATAAAACTGGTTCGCCTGCTTGTAGTCCATAATAACAACCCAACATTCCTCCGGGATCGATATGCAGCGAATTTCCTATAATTATTAGCCAGCGACCGCTCCAATCTGACGTGATATCAGCAATATTGTCAGTATTTATAGTGTTCAAATCGTTTGATATAGTACCTTGGGTACTCTTGAACGCTGAGCCGATTAAAACGTTCACTTTACAGTTACTAAATGCGACATCTAGGTCAGTATGATAATAAAGTGAAAAACCTGAGAGCAATGTTACATGATTAAAATTGGTGTGTGAAAATTCTTTATTACAAATTAAAAACTGTCTTTTATGTTCCATGTTTTTTCCTCGTTACCATTAAAAGTATTTAGCACAAATCCGTTGTCATATTTATACTATCCCGGCTTGGGCACACGTGACTAGTTATCATCGTTCTCTATTTTGAATAGGAAACGGATTTTAAATCGAAACAAAATACATAACAGACTACTGTCTTAACTTGTGATAGGCGTAGTAATAGAAATCTTTGAGGATTTCTTTTAACGATCTCGGATTGAACGCTGTTTCAAGTAATTTGGGCTGCAATTCTTGGATGATTTTGGGCTGTGGATTGAACTCAGTCAATGCAAGTAAATCAACTATGTCTTGGCAGTTAGCTGGGTGTATACGGTCAAAACTGGTTAAATCCATAGCTTGCTCGAGCGCTGCGAGCCAACCTGAGACCCGCTGTTCTAGGTAAAATCTATCTCTAAAACTCAGATTTGAGTGGGTTGCTTGAGTATGTTGAATCCAGAGTTTCACAGATTCTTCATGTAATTTAGATTCCCTCAAAATGGGAAAACGCGGTTTCAAATTAGCTAGAATATCTTCCTCTAGCGTTAGTGCGTTATCAATGGAGGGGTAAAAATTTCGCCCTGTTTCCCACACCCCGCCTCTTAGTATTATTTTCTTTTTATTGGTAGATTTACTAGCCAAAGATTCAAACTGGCAGTGTGCATGAAATAAACCATCAGCATCAGCTGCTTGTCCTGCTGAATGTGCTATATATTCGTCATATTTCTGTTTATTAAACGCTTTTTCTCGGTTGATGAAGGAAAATGAAAATTTAAATTTTGCGGCAAGTGTGGCGGGGATTTTATTATCTGCTGCAGAAATATTGTCATGTTCAAATAAGAAGGCAGAAAACGAAGTTTGACTATTTAACAAAGCGGCTAACAGGGTTCTGGAATCAAAACCAGCCGTGAGAGGTAAATAGATTTCATCTCCATATACCCGGCAAACATTTTTAACTATGGTGGTTAATCGTATTGCTAATGTTGTATAAACTTCACTCTGGGCTAAGTGCCTAAACTTGTTCTCTCGTTTACCTGCTCGTTTGATCGTCCCTTCGTTTATATTGATAGCCTGACCAACCAACAACTTTTTCACCCCGTTGAAGATAGTTAATGGTGGGGGGAACCAGTTCATGGCATTGCCATGTTTAATATCTTTGAAATCGTTATTTTTTTCGAAAGAGAAAATCTCATTTAGTAACGCTAAGCTGGAAGATAAAACTGGTTCGCCTGCTTGTAGTCCATAATAACAACCCAACATTCCGCCAGGATCTAGGTGCAGTGTGTTAGCGACAATAACGAGCCAACGGCCACTCCAATTTGAGGTGATATCAGCAATATTGTCAGTATTTATCGCGCGCAAATCGTCTGATATGACACCTGGGGTACTTTTGAACGCTGAGCCAAGCAATAGATTTTTGCTGCCGTCACTAGCCGCTATATCTAAATCCATATGATAATAAAGGAAGAACCCTGCAAACAGCCTAACACGATGAAAATTGGGAAGAATCAATTCCTTTTTACAAATTAAAAACTGTCGTTTGTGTTCCATGTTTCTTACCTCATTTCCGTTAAAGTAGATTGACATGAAGGTGTTTTTACCAAAAAGGCTATATCAGCTTGTCTATTCATAGCGGATCCATGCTAGGCATCTTATTTAAAGATAGCGTTTTTTGTGACTGTAGGCACTCGCTATTTGCTTTATCCATACTCTACTCAGGTAGGCCAACCACTATTAGAAGCTTGTAGTAATGGCATTAATCGGCATCCCGTTATACGCATTGGATTTCCTTTTTTGCTTTAAGTCCCTGCATGTGCCAAAACATTCATCTTTCATAAACATAGTATGTTTATGCTGAGGGAAGGTAATGAAATACACTTATGTTGCACAATATAAGCTTAGTCGCTTGGTGCAGTTTTGCTTTATCTGCTTAACGTTAGGCCTTACAGCATGTAGCCAAGGGATTGACGTTGCAAAATCTCATGACGTACTGCCCTTTTCTGATCCAGCGAACACAGGTGGTTGGGTATTAAATCGCGAAGTCAGTGATGAATTTGATGGCGAGACTATCGATGAAGCACGTTGGTATATAGTCGGCAAGTTTGAAGACGGTAAACCCGTCTATCGGCATCCGGATAAGCCAAATAAAAAAGTTTGGAGAGGGCGTGCCCCGTCACAGTTCTCTGGGCGTAACTATCGCTTAGAAAACGGTAAGTTGATACTTGAAACCCGCTGGGAGCCGGATTTTCCATTTAGTGACGAAATTAGGGTACCGGTATTCGGTGAGGCTATGCCCCATGCAAATATCACTACAGCCTGTTTTATTTCACGCAAAGCATTTAAATATGGCTATATGGAAAGCAAGGCCGCAGATGCCGAGGTCACTAGCGCGTTTTGGTCTATGGGACAGGGCTTTGAGTTCGATTTTTTTGAGCTATTTGGGGATCACCGTGATGTGCAAAAACTCGATTTAGACCGCGAACTTTGGTGGTCGAGCCGTGATTGGAACCCAGCAGTTAATGAAACTGGTAAACCTGTGTATACCGAGCACCACGATTTGGGTTTTCGAGTGGCCGATGATTTCCATATCTATGGTGTTGAGTGGGATGAAAATGGTGTCAAATACTATGTCGATGGCAAGCTGCTTTCTACCGTGACGTCATCGCAAGTGACAAAATGGGCGCGAGAGAATCGCCAAGTCCCGGCAGATTATCAAGGTTATGTGGCTAATAAACCACTGAATCTATGGTTAGATCAAGAGACCTTCCCTTGGCATACCTGATAGCAAAGAAGATCTCGAACTGAACAGTCCTGCAGGTGAAAACGAGGATGGCGTCGTCGATTTTGCCATCGAATATGTGCGTGTGTGGCAGAAACCCTCACATCATTAAGTATAAATAATGTGAGGGAAGAGAATTAACGTGTTTGAATGCATCGACCGATCGACCGACCGTACGTTTATAGTGTCACGCTTGTTATCCAGTCAATGCAATATATAACCTAGAGGTTGTCAATCCCATTTTAGGGTAGCTTTTAATGATCTGGACTTGACTTAACTTTTATCAACTACCGGCAAAGTCCGCCCTAGCTCACTACTTTTTAAGGCTAGCTCAATAAGCTTAATGCCATTTAACGCTTGTTCAGCGGTGACAGGATGCGCAGCATCATGGAGAATGCTGTTTGCTGTGGCTTGAAAATACCCTTGATAACCACCTCGTTCAGTGACGACCACCTTTGTCTCTCCTTCGCTATAAATATGGCCATATTGGCTGGCATCTTCATCTGCCCAATTTGCTTGGCTAGGTGTAAGGCCAGCAATTAAACGTGACTCTTGGGGATCAAGTCCAAATTTTTGGTAAGTGCCTTTAATACCCTGAATGGTAAAGCGTCGGTTAGGCGTGGCGCTTAACATATCGGCATGTAAAATCGCTATTTTGTCGGCATAGTGCAGTACCAGATTGAAAAAATCTACTGTACTCCCGCCATCACGTACGATACGGCACTGGGCCGTTATGGATTGAGGCATACCAAATAGCTGTAATGCTTGATCAATTAAGTGAGGCCCAAGATCGAATAATATCCCGCCCCCGTCACTGGCTTGTTCCCGCCAGCGCTGGCGTACTTGTGGGCGGAAGCGGTCAAAATGTGCTTCAAAGACTTTAATATCACCTAAACGCTCTTCACGGATTAATTTTTGCACGGTTAGGAAGTCTCCGTCGTAACGACGATTTTGAAATACGCTTAGCAACTTTTGCTTTGCGTGCCCCAAAGCGATCAAGGTTTCACCGTCACGACTGTTGGTAACAAATGGCTTTTCCAATATCACATGCTTGTCGTTCTCCAGGGCGAGTTTAGCTAAGTGAAAATGCACATCATTAGGTGCGGTGATGATTACCAGCTCAGCATCACTTTGAGTGATTAACGCTTCTGGTGAAACGTAAAGCTGAGCATTTGGCCAATCTTTGCTTACGGCATCATGTTGACTACTGCTAATGGCCACTAGATCAAATTCAGGCAGATGCCGAATAAAAGGTAAATGAAATATTTTAGCTGAATAGCCATAACCAATGATGGCGGTTTTAATAGGCGTGTATGTTATTGGCGAATGGGTATTTATCGTCATATTGCCTGACCTTTGTTTGTGTTGTGATGAAGAGCTGAATAGCTAGCTCACGAATACGCTTATGCAATGCTTACGACGGCGCGGCCAAAGATACAGCGCTGTGCGGGACCAAATGTTCCACCGAGCAATTGGACTTGCTGGTTGTTCGTGGGTAACAATGGCAAACAGTCAACTGAATTGGTCACCACAGTAACAGGCTCTACAAGTTGACTTGCTATCGCCGTGTAAGCGTAGTGCTGGTATCTAACAGAATATGATCATTTTCCACCACAAATGCTGCGCCAGCTTTTGCTATCTGTAATTTTGCCTGATTGCTTTTTTCTGTTAGTTAAAATTTTACTTACTGAGCGTTCTTTTGTGCTTTTAATGTTTAAGCTATTTTAACGGCTTGTACGTTATTTTAAGTTACTTTATCCGATTTATGCCTAAATTACCGTCTAGTATTGTCACTGGATTTTCAATGTCAGTCCGTTAGGATGGGAGAATATAATACCGCTACAAAGCAATAGTCATAGACTTAAAAAAAACGGAACGTAAAGGTAGCGCTTGGTATTGAGGAGAGTTATTTGCATAGTTTTACTGTCAATACCAGCGATGAAGGGGTGTTATATTGTCGTGAATGGCTACCCGAAGGTGTGGTGAAAGCCGTAATACATATTGCCCATGGTATGAGTGAACATGGTGGGCGTTATCAGCGTTTTGCCCTTGCTCTTAACCATGCGGGTTATGCAGTCGTCGCCAATGACCATAGGGGGCACGGGTTGAGTGTCACTGAAGGTCAAGCATTAGGGCATATGGCAGATGATGACGGCTGGCAAAAAGCGCTGAGTGATTTGGCATTGGTGAATCAACATATTCAGCGCCGTCATCCGAACCTAGCTGTCATTCTATTTGGCCATTCGATGGGTTCATTTCTGAGCCAGGATTATTTGGCTCACCACGGAAGCTCTATCGCTGGGGTAGCGTTATCATCTACCAATGGGCCTGCAGGATTGTTATTGAAAATAGGCCGATTAATAACCAAATTTGAACGGTATCGCATTGGGGCGAAAGGCCATAGTCCATTGATCTTAACCATGGTATTCGGTGCCTATAATAAAGCGTTTGCACCCAATCGTACTGAGTTTGACTGGTTATCTCGGGACGATAAAGAGGTTGATCAATACCTAGCTGATCCCCTGTGTGGTTTTCAGTGCTCGGTGCAAACTTGGCTAACCATGCTCGCTGCCCTTGGGCAAATAGCCAATGATGATGCCATTGAAAATATGGATAAAACTAAGCCTATATATGTGTTTTCAGGTACCGAGGATCCGGTGGGGGAAAACACAACCGGGGTCAAACGCTTGCTAGCCGCTTACAAAAAACATGGTTTCAGCGCGGTAACCAGCAAATTTTACCTTGGTGGACGACACGAAATGCTCAATGAAACCAACCGTGATGAGGTTACTGCCGATTTTATTGACTGGGCAGATGGGGTGCTGGTGAAAAATGTACAATCAAAACTCGCTACATTAGGTTTTGCCCATTAAGATATTGAAGACTCATTAGACAGCATGTAAAAGGAATTATGATTATTACTGACAACACTGTGGGGATCATTGAGTTTACTCGTTTATATCTCGCTGTTTTTTATACCTTTGTGGCGTTTTTTTACATCAGCAAAATTATTTGGGCCAAAAGAAGCAGTGGCCAGCAGCAGGTTTTCCCTGGGCAGCGTTTTTGCACATCTTGGTGGAATCACATCGCGTTCCGTGTATTTCGCGCCACAATTTGGATGATTTGTGTCTTTCGTTTTTTCTTCCCTGAGATCGATGGCTTTTTAGGATTGCTGCCTTCGATGCTCAATGTACCTGTTATGTTTGCTGGGAATTTGTTGCTCACTTGTGGGTTCGTCTTCACTATCATTGTACATTTAAGTATGGGCAGTCAGTGGCGCTCTGGAATAGATCCAAAAGGGCCGGCACAGTTGATGACTCACGGTTTTTATCGTTATTCTCGCAATCCCATGTTTAGCGCTATTGCGCTGTCTCAATTAGGCTTCTTTTTGGCCTTACCTTCGCTATTCTCGCTGATTTGTTTACTGGTGGGCTTATTTACCCTCTATCGTCAGGCGATTGTCGAAGAACAGCACTTAGCCAGTGCATTCCCTGCGGCGTTTGCTCAGTACAAAGCCGGTACGCGTCGGTGGCTGTAAACATGATTCAGGGCACAAACCCCTAGCTATTAACCTCATTACCTTTGAGCTGGGGTGATGTTAGATCAAGCATGTTCAGCCCGCATCATGGCCCCTTAAAAAGAATATAGCTTGCTCAATACGTGCACCCATGAGGAGGCTTTATTGATGGCCATAAAAGCCCATATATCAGCCGCTGAAAACTAATCTACTTTGCACGCTTTTTCTGATGTCAATAATGTCGTTTCGAAGGTAAAATCGCGTCCATTATGTCAACAGCCTTATTTTTGTTGTCTAGCAAGAGGTAGTGAGGAGTCTATGGATTATTTTGAACAGTTAGGTGTGAGCAGATCATCGACCACCATCGATATTAAAAAAGCCTATCGAAAACTCGCCAATAAATATCACCCTGACAGAAATGATAGCGTGGAAGCCAAAGAAAAGTTTCAGCTCATTCAACAGGCGTATGATGTTATTTCGGACCCCAAAAAGCGGGCCTTGTACCTAAAGCAAAACTATACGGTGATCACCGATCCCCGTGAAGTTGCTGATTCATTTTGGCATTCGGCCTTCAACTAGACATTGAAATAAATTGTCACCTAGGAAACTATAAATGCAATTTGAAGCAAGCGTACCTGACTATTTAAGTGGTGATTTTTCGATGTATTTAGAAAATATGACCTCTTATGCTGATCCTGAAAATCCTGATTTATTATCAAATTATTTGACTAAGTTGTTTGAGCAATTGAAGCAAATGCCTCTGTTGTTTAACGGCATGGTGGATCAATTAGCCATGGCAATATCAACCAAGGTTAGAATTGATAGCGAAAATTTAGCAAAAATCGTCTTTACCAAAGAACTTTCTTGGGGCGACGTTAAACCGTTTGTGGGGGTTCATGCCGACGCACGGGCGTGTATTACTGAAATTATGACCCATGCTGAACAAGACTTAAAAAAAGCTATTTTACTCATCCATTTTTATAACGGCTACGACACCACGCCGTTAAAGGCCGAAGCCGATGAGTCTGAGCAGGATCAAAACGATGATTATGCGACGCATTACGATGGTGATAACTATTAATCTTGCTCAGTTCGACTCACAACCGATACATAAATACAAAATTTGAGGATTCACCTTGACTAAAAATGCACTAATTCTTGCCAGTGATATTATGGAACAAGCACAGCACAGCGGTCGACGTGCTGGCACCTCATTAGAGGCCATCGCTTCTGAGCAAGGCGACGAGACCATGCTTGCGGTGTTAACGGAAATGGATATTTTAACCGTTGCTAAAATTGTCAGAGAGCACGACGCCACCATCCCTTCTATTGCCACTTGGTTGATGGATGCAGATTCAATTAAGCAGCTATTAAACGTTGAGCCGTCATATTGGCAAAATATGGACGAAGATCACGTATTTTGTGCCCAAACGGAAGCGCATAGCCTATTAACCCAAATTTTTCTCACTACGGATGATGAAGAAAAGCAATTGGACATACTGAAAGTCATTGTCGAAGACGACTTTGGTCTTTTATATTTATCGTTGCCGTTTGTTGGTCACGACTTTTCAGAAATGGAAGAAGACGAAGAGCAAGCATCCGGCAGTATTGAAGAACTGTTAATGAAAATTAAATCGTTAAGTGAAGAGGCCTACCGAGAAGTGATGACGGTGAGCACCAATGGCACACTGGAAAACATCGAAATTACATTGAAACAAAATGCCAATAAACAACGCGTGACAGCCCTTGAAATGGATACCGATGATATGTTTGCACCGCTTTAATATGCAAAAATCACCGTATTTATGCTTTCATTCAGTAGGATAGAACAATGAAAATTGCACAGTTAAGAAATCATCCTTTTCTACTTTTGGTCTTAAAAGATGGCGAGAGTGAAGGTTATTTTTCTGCCGAATTCATGCACAAAACCAAACAGCAATTAAGTGATATGTCGTTGCGCATAGCGTCTGATAATTTATCGATAATTTATGCCGACCAAATTAAAAAGGGCTGTGAAATTGTCCTGGGTATGAGCAACTTAGGTTTGTTAGATCTATGTGGCAATGATACTGAAAAAGCAAAAAGTATCATAAGAGATCAAGGCATAGTGTATTGCTTTAGAGCGGGCTGGGCAAAATACGCTGAGCTAAAGAAAATATCTCCCACATACTTTGAAGATATTTCGATCACGCGTTATGCGCAGGGCATAAGCGATACTTCTGACATTAGCTTGATGCATGGAACGCTAGTCAAAGAAGGTCAACAAAGTGCCAGACTGCTGCAGATATACAAACATATTGGGGCAAGTTACAGTGCAAACAGCCTCATTATTGATCATGATGAAGACGTGTTAACGTTCGAACTGCAAAAATTCTTAAACACTGGGGTTGCGCTTTTACTCATCGATTCTGAGAAAAAAGTGTTCACGAACACTTTATATCAGCAATTTATTACCTACCTTACGGGCACCGAAAAAGACGTGCTGCATAGCAAATTAGCAGCCTGTATCAGCCGTTTCACTGAGCAGCTATCGGCCACTACAAAAACCTATCTGCAAGAGGTAAATCTATTAGATTTCAACGATTTGACCGGGATCATCAATCAGCAAGAAAATGCCGCTATGTATAGTCAGGATATATTAGAACTGCCTATGACAGTGTCGAATGAGCTGAATAATGATTTTGATGGCGGCTACGATTTTCACGCGGATGACGAAGACGATATCGCCTATTTGCGTCCCGACGCGTAATTGCATAATAGTGCATGCAACGGCATGCGCTGGCGGATACAATCTCTTGTCGCGCCAGGTTACAAATATCATTGAATGATAGACATTTATGGCAGACTTACTAAGATACAACGTGAAGAGCTAGGATGCTGTGTTTCATATACCTCTGTGTATTGATTCTTTTCTTTCTTAAAATACAAACCAAATAACGACGATATGATCTGACAAGGTTAAGCAAGGTGCAACACTCACCCGTTTTCATCGTGTCAGCTATTTATCATTTGATTTTAGAACGAAATTAAACAAGCAGTTTGGTCATTGAATGCGTATGAACGGAACACGTAATAATCAGTTCACAACTTCAGTTGGGCGTGCATCACACACTAACAGACGGGTGTCATGTTCACTGCACAGCATAAAAAGCCTGTTATTGGCTTTCATTGTCGCGACTTGTCTGGTGACAACAGCATTAGCGCAAAGTGAGAAAATCAAGTCAAGTACCACCACGACACCTAGCCAGTCAGGCATAACATGGTACGCGAAGGGCGAGTACGATAGAGCCATTGAATTATTTCAACAAGCGCTGGCCAGTGATATTGAGACCTTCGGTAAAAGACACCCTAATGTCGCTACCACACACAATAATTTAGCGTTAGCTTGGAAAGCCAAAGGCCAATACGACAAAGCCATTATGTATTATGAGTTGGCCCTTGCTAGCTCCCTAGCGTCGTTTGGTGAGGACCATCGCGAAGTCGCCTCGATACGCAGTAATTTGGGCTTGGTGTGGTACGCCAAAGGCCAATATGGCAAAGCCATTCATTATTATGAGCAGGCACTGGCAAGCAGTTTACGCGACCCAGCTAACAACCAATCGTTTATAGCCACCATACGCAGCAATATCGGTTTGGTTTGGCAGGCTAGAGGCGAGTATGACAAAGCCATTCAAAATTATGAGTTAGCCCTTGACGATGGCATAGCGACCTATGGGCAAGATCATCCGTCTGTGGCCATAAGGCGCAGTAACTTAGGCAGTGCTTGGGAAGCAAAGGGGCAGTACAAAAAAGCGATTAAGTACTACGAATTGGCCCTCAAAAGTGGCATTTCAGGTCTTGGAGAAGACCACCCAACAGTGGCAACCAGGCGCAATAAGTTAGGGAATGCATGGCAAACCCAAGGGCAATATGACAAAGCAATTTACTACTATCAATTAGCACTGGCCAGCAGTCTGAACTCAGTGGGGGAAAATCATCCCATTGTGGCGACCATACTGAATAGTTTAGGTAGCGCATGGGAGGCGAAAGGGCAATATGACAAAGCGTTAGAGCAATATGAAAAGGCGCTTGATATTAACATCTTAACCTTTGGCGAAACCCATCCTGACGTTGCTAACACGCGTCGGCAATTGGGGAGTGTATGGCAGAGAAAAGGCCAATACGAAAAATCGCTAACCTACTATAACCAAGCTTTGACCAGTGATATTAAAACGTTCGGTACGGATCATCCTAGTGTCGCAGACACGCGCAAGCGATTAGGTAGCCTTTTACAAACAAAAGGCCAGTATGATGAAGCGATTAAGCTGTACGAACTGGCGTTAAGCAGTAGCTTGCTAACGTTTAAAGATAGCCACCCAGAAGTCGCTAGTATTCACAGACAACTTGGCAGTGTCTGGCAAGAAAAAGGCTTGTATCAAAAGTCCTTAGATTATTATGAGCAAGCCTTGGAAAGCGAAATAAATACCTTTGGTGAGCAGCACCCCAAAGTCGCGGTTAGCCACGCGTTACTCGGTAGCGTATGGGAGGCAAAAGGACAATATGATAAAGCCATCACGTTTTATAATCTGGCTCTTGGCAGTCATCTTTTAACGTTTGGCGAAAGTCACCCTAACGTGGCAAAAACACGCAGGCAACTTGGTCGTGTATGGCAGGAAAAAGGCCAGTATGATAAAGCGCTAGAGTATTATGAACTGGCCTTGCTCAGTGATATAAAAACCTTCGGTGAACAACACCCTGATGTCGCGATTACCCATAGGCTCCTCGGCAGCCTTTGGCAAGCAAAAGGCGAATACGACAAGGCGATTGAGCTCTATCAACTGGCGCTAAATAGTAGCTTGTTAACCCTTACGGAAAGCCATCCTGAAGTCGCTGATACGCGTAGGCGCCTTGGCAGTGTATGGCAGGAAAAAGGTCAATATGACAAAGCGATGCAGTATTATGAGCAGGCGCTTGCTAGTGATATTCAAACCTACGCCGAGTCACATCCAAGTGTTGCCTTAACGCGCCGATTATTGGGCAGCCTGTGGCAGGTTCAGGGTCAATACGCTAAGGCCATTCATTATTACGAGTTGGCATTACAGCAAAGTTTAAAAACCTTTGATAAGACGCACCCAGAGGTGGCTAAAACGTATAATAACTTAGGCAGCGCGTGGCAAGCTCAGGGGCAGTACGATAAAGCCGAACAATATTACCAACTCGCTTTGATTGGCGCGCGTCAATCCCTAGGTGAACAGCACCCCGTGATGGCCACAACGCAGAGTCATTTAGGCAGTCTTTGGTTAGCGAGGGGGCAATATGACAAAGCGTTAGTTTTATATGAGCAAGCATTGGCAAGTAATATCATGACTTTGGGGGAGCAGCATCCTGACGTAGCTGAAATACGCAGTAGTCTGGGGAGAATATTTAAAGGAAAAGGGCAATACGATCAAGCTATTAAATATTATGAACTGGCCCTCGGTAGTGGCATAGCGACCTTTGGCGAGGACCATCCATCAGTTGCCATAAGGCGCAGTAATTTAGGTAGCTTGTGGTCAGCTAAAGGCCAGTACGATAAGGCGATTGAATATTACCAACTAGCGCTTGCTAGTGGCATTAAAACCTTTGGTGAAGACCATCCTGCAGTCGCTATTCGGCAAAGTAATTTAGGCAGCGCTTGGGAAGCATTAGGTGAATATGACAAGGCAATTGAGTACTATGAACTCGCCCTAGAAGGTGGCATTAAAAATTTTGGTGAAGCGCACCCATCGGTAGCTAAAAGACGCAGCAATTTGGGTAGTGTATTCAAAGCGCTCGGTCAATATGGCAAGGCTATCTCTTATTACGAATTAGCCTTGAAAAACGGCATACTTATTTTTGGTGAGAATCATCCCTCGGTCGCAATTAGACAAACCAATTTAGCCAGCTGTTGGCAGGCAAAACGGCAATATGACAAAGCTATTAGCTATTATGGGAAGGCATTGTCGACTTATATACTAACGCTAGGTGAAAACCATCCAAACGTAGCTGCTACGCGCAGTAACTTAGGCAGCGCCTGGTACGCTAAAGGGGACTTTAACAAAGCCATTGAATATTACGAATTAGCGCTGGAAACCGGGCTGGTTATATATGGTAAAGATCATCCATTTATCCGTGCAATGCGCAGCAATATCGACAATGCAAGAGACGCCCGTTGGCAATAAAAATGGGGTAATTGAAGCACCCCAATAATTTGAAACGCTCATTATTGGGGTCTTCACAAGGGCGGATTCTTTTATACTTGATTTGTTATCGCTAAAAACGTTTTCTCAATGTCACGCCAAAGGTCGCTGGGTCAGATATATAGGCATTAAACTTTCCTTCCTGTAGGGGCGTGTTGAAGTTCACATGATTAATATATTCTTCGTCCAAAACATTACGCCCCCAAAACACTAAATCCATGTTGTATTTGGCAAAGTTCATGAAAAAACGCACATTAAGCAAGCTGTATGAGTCTTGCACGGCAAAGGGATCGTTACTGCCGTCTAAGACTACATCACCAGTGTAAGAATATTCGGCCACGAGATAGGCATCAATGTTGTCACTAATAGTGAAGTCTTTTTTAACCTTTACCATGGCGTAATCTTCAGGCTCGCCTGTTGGGCGGTCACCCGATCGATTACAGTACGGATTTGGCGCGTTGGGATCTGAACTTTCTTGCCCTGGATCAGTAATACCTGTGTGCCAGGTGTATGCAATCCAGCAATTCCCGCGCATAAAGTTGTCGTATTCTGCATTGACTCTGGCATATACAACACCCACCTCAATCGTGTCTGTGGGTAGCCACGTCAGCTCTACTTCCAAGCCTGAGGTTTTGTAATCCCCTGCATTTTGTAAATTAAAGCCTGTACCGGTAAAAGTATTGGCTTGTATGTCATCCACATTTGTCGTGTGAACGGCAGCGTTAATTCTGAGATCTTGTTCAGGGAAGTCTTTCTTAATGCCAATTTCAAACGCTCTGGATTTCTCCGCTGCGAAAATGGGCTCAAAACCCTCTGTAATTCTATCTGTGTTAGTACCTCCAGATTTGTAGCCCGTGCCATACGAAACATAAATTAGGGTATCGCTGTTGGGGGTGTAACTCAGTTTTAAGGTGCCTGTTATTTGGTCATCATTCAAGGTATCAGAAATATTTGAGCGGCCAGCTGTAATGGCGCCAAGCGGATTAAATCCCCAACCTAGGGTTTGAAAAGGTGTGAGAGCTGCCAATGCTGCTTGTCCGCTAGGGGTGGTAATATCAATCGTGCCAGCTTGGATGCCGGTTAAAACATTTCCCGCTAAACCTGCGCCATAAAGCAGTGTGCCAGGCACAATAGATGCGGGGGTGTTGGGGTCGCCCACTGAGCTAAAAAAGGAAGGGAAGGCAGCGTCGTCGGGTAAGTTTTCGCTGAAAATCGTTGATAGATCCTTACTTTCGTCGGTGTACCTTAAGCCAGTGGTAAGCGTGAGCTCATCAGACAATTGATAATCGATTTGGCCGAATATTGCGTAACTCTCGTGTTTTTGCTCAGCACGGTGATCAAAACTTGAAAAAGCAGGCGCTGGTGGGGCTGAGGGTGCAATGAGTCCGTTACTTGCGCTGTTCAAAGCATCAATGCCGGCAAGTAAACCATTAAATGCGCCTTGAGCAAAACCAGTAAGGAAAAAATCATTAAACTGTTCACCGGTATATAAGCTGTAATCAAGATCTAAATTCTGACGAAAATAATAGGCACCGAGAATAGCGGTTACCTTGTCACCAGTGTAATCCATGCGTATTTCTTGGGAAAATGAGTGCTGTTGTGAATCATTTCGTGTGCCAAATAAATGGGCATCGGTAAAGTCACTGTCAATATTGTCAAAGGAGTCGAAACTTCGATAAGCAGAAATGGATACCAGGGTGAATTGATTATTAATATCCCAGTCTAACTGAGCTGACAATCCGCTATCTTCTACCCTTGATTCAGGTAAAAATGACAGCGCGACTTTATAGTCGAAAAAGTCACTGCCATCAAATATCGTCGCATTAAAGGGGGCTTGGGATAAAAGGCTGTCAGTGCCAAATTTACCCTCTATGCCAATTGCTTGAGCATTGCTAACTTGTACCGGTGCTGCACAACAAATTTCATTGATCTCTGCATAGTCAGCAATAATACGTAAAGTCACGTCATCGTTAGGGGTATATAAAGCCTGAAGTCTACCGCCCCATCGGTCCCTGTCGTTTAGCACATCATCACCCGTGTTCACTTCGCTGACGAAACCATCACGCTGACTGCCGAATCCGGTTAAGCGAAAGGCAAGAACATTGTCGATGGCGGATACCGAGGCTGCCGCTGAATAATTAACTAAACCGTAATTCCCAATCGTACCCTCTATAAAGTTGTCTCCTGCTTGATGACTGGGCGCCACCGTACGGATAAGTATTGCACCTGAGGGAGTATTTTTACCAAACAAGGTGCCTTGAGGACCGCGCAACACTTCGACCGCTTCGATATCAACCAAATTGTTGACCATGGAGCTTTGTCGAGCTCGGTATATCCCATCAACATATAGGCCGACTGAGGGATCTAAGCCGAAGTTTTGCGATGAGGTGCCGATGCCGCGTATCGAAAAGCTGGTATTGGTAACATTCTGAGTTTGAAAAGCTGATGAAGCGGGCACGAGTCCGGCCACATCAAATATATCTTTAATTACAGCCTGGTTTAGTTGCTTACCTGAAAACGCGCTAACAGACACAGGTACCGTCTGCATACTTTGTTTACGTTTTTGCGCTTCAACCGTGATGGTTTCTAAGCGCAGCGTTTCGACTTCTTCTTCTATTTCTTGGGCGGTGACTATTGGAATGGGAAATCCCAACGTAAGTGAGATCAGCACTGCAATAGGCTTCTTTTTAAACTGGATGGTATTAGTTTTATCCATGTGTGCGTGTCCTTTTCAAGATCGATTTTATCCATGTTTCATTGGAGTGTTAACTGGCTAACATGTGCACAACTAGAGAAATGTTTACCAGTATTTTGTTTTGATTGTATTTGAAAGCCCCGCTTTAAAATCATGGGGATAGAGCAACTATAGCCGTCTAAAAATAGTGGCGCCAATCGTTTTTAACAGGTATTTAGCGATTAATTTCAAATCAGCGTGGTATGAACGAATATTACTTACCTCGGGCGTGAGGCGTCTTTACGCCAAAGTAGCTAAGGGATGTTTTTTCTCGCTCGGCTTAAATTCTCGGATACATGATTACAGCGTCGATTGTGTCACTAATTCAGCATGGAAGAAAATTGCAACTAAATAGTGATGGGGAAGATAGTTTTTACATAAATCGTGTAAGATGTAAGCATCATAGCAAGCTGTTGTTATTTCACCGCTTTCTAATAAAGCTAATGTTAATTAGGTGACGTAATTTATTTAGAGCATAACAAATACACAGTGATACCTTGAAACTAATAACGAAGTTACCGACATATGATCTATTGCCTATTCTTAGTTTATGCCCCTGTTAATCTTGATAAATCCCTGCTGCGGCTGAATCGATTTCTTACCCTAGGCGGAAGAAAAGCCAAGATCATTATTATCAATAATGGAGAGCAAAGCTACGAGATTTTATCTGAAGATATCGATTTAATTCAAGGGGATAATAGTTTTTTTGAATTTTCTGGTTGGGAAAAAGGTAAGCAATATTTAGAGGAGCAGTACACGCTAAAGGAAGATGATTCATTTTGTTTCGTAAATGACACGTTTGATAAGAACCACTATTTCTCATGGTTAACGGTATGGCTTTATAATAAAAAGCTAAAACTGGCAGCAAAGCATTATTCAGGCTTCATTTTAGGGCGAGTGGATAGCCGAAATATAGAGTATAAAGTAGACCAACTCGCATTGTCCAAGTGGGTTTCATCCTACTTTTTTGTGGTAGATTATACTGCTTACCAAGAATTAATCTTTATAAATGATAATCTGCGTACGGCTGTGGAATACGTGACCGACGAATCGATCTATTTTGATCAAATGGTAGTTGATAGTGCTATGCAAGAGCATATCAATGGTTGGCTCAGGCCAGTAGGCAAAGGCTGGTATCGAGCTAATTATAGCGATAATGAAGTCATCCGAAATAAAAGCGTCGCTATTTTGCATGAGAAGTTTCTAAGTGCGGCTTTAATCGCTAAGAATATTGAGCTTATTCACGTATACAGCGGGCGGTTTGGTAGAATTGTGCGCAAGTTTGATAAACGCGTACAGGATTATCGCACGCGTAACCGTAAGTAAATTTAGTCTTCGTTCTTTTGCTAATTTAAGAAGCACGTCCTTTAATTGTGCCAACGCTTTCGTCATAGTCAGAAATTCCCCCAAAATTTCATCGCTAACGCTTTGTTTTATTTCGTGTGAAAATTGTCATGTGGTCAGCCTCTGTTGTATTGTCGATGAACTTTGATGTAGCAAGATGTACCCATGATTGATTTTTCTAAAAAGCTAACCAGTAACCGACTGCACAATACGAGAAAGAGGGAGTCCAGCAAATCGTTACTGTTCGACTTTGAAAGTGATCGTGGTCGCATCATCAATTCCGCTGCGGTAAGGCGGCTTCAGCAAAAAACGCAGGTCTTTCCCTTAGAACGCAATGCGGCAGTCAGAAGTCGATTAACCCACTCATTAGAAGTCCAGCAAGTGGGGCGATACATAGTCCAGAGTATTTTCAATAAGTTAGATCCCCAAAAACAGGCGGAATATAATTTAATCGACTTTGAACGGCATTTAGAAAGCGTTGTTGAAATGGCCTGCCTGATGCACGATATTGGTAACCCACCTTTTGGTCATTTTGGTGAGCAAGCGATTAATGACTGGTTTAATAAAAATTTGTCATCTTCTTTTCCCATATCAGCTGGGCAACCCCTTAATTTGCCGGCGGAATTACAGCGAGACATATGTAATTTTGAAGGTAACGCCCAAGCGATTAGGCTTATCCATTCTTTACTGCAACTGAACCTCACGTACACTCAGGTTGCTGGCGTACTTAAATATACCCGCTGCGGGACTGACATTAAGCCTGATAAAGGGCAAGCGCTTAACTACCTGAAGAAAAAGGTTGGTTTTTATTTTAGCGAAAAAAATTATGTGCAAACGCTTTGTGATGCATTAGAAATGCAAGTGGGTCATCGTCATCCAGCTTCTTACATAATGGAGGCCGCAGACGATATATCCTACTGTATTGCCGATTTAGAAGATGCAGTAGAGAAAGGCATACTCGATGTTGAAAAACTGCAAAGCTCCCTGTGTGAAGAATTTTTATTGATACACAGTGACTTTAACTTGGACAGCAACCCAGGCTTGATGCAAAACATCACCGCAAAAGCATACAAAGCGGCTGAGGCCGATGATATATCTAAAGAAAGTCAGTTTTTCATATCACTAAGAGTCGGTGTTCTGCATCCGTTGGTTGGCCATGCGGTTGAGCGATTTATCGCTAACATTCAGGCTATTTTTCATGGTTCTTTCAACCAAGCTTTATTAGAAGATAACAGCGCAGCTCATGCATTATCCGAAGCATTTAAAAAAGTCGCCCTGAAATATGCCTTTTGCAACAAAGAAGTCGAAGCCAGAGAACTACAAGGTTATAAGATTATTAACGGCTTGCTCGATTGTTATCAACCTTTGCTAAAGCTCACCAAAGGACAATTTACAGACGTTTACCAGCAAGCTAAAAACGCGCCGTTGTTAGAAAGAAGGTTAATTAAAAAATTACCCAACAAGCATCTAAGAGCCTACCTACATGCGATTCAGAATGAGCCCAGTGAAGAGTTAGAGTTTTATTATCGTTGCCGTTTGCTGCAAGACTATATTAGCGGCATGACGGATCAGTTCGCTTATGATGAATACCGCGCGCTTATGGTGGTTGATTGACCCGCAGCGTAAACACTTAGTGTGACATTAAAGGGGCGTAAATAAGGCATCAGGTATTCATGCCTGTGGTGTTTATTTGAACCAAACCTTGCCGCCTATCATCTTAAAAGCAGGGGTGCCGCGTATGAGCATATCTCTGGCGAACACAGTTTTACATTCGGGGCAGGTACCGGGTTCGGTGGTAAAATCTTTGCTAATGCGCTCTTTAAAGCATTTCACCAGTGCGCCTTTTCCGCCTTTTTTGTACTTAAAAAGCGGATGCTGACAGCGGCTACAAAAAATACTCACACTTTTAGCCGGCGCTTTTGTATTCGGCTTGGCCATCGTCGCCTCTGATTATCTTGTGTGGTGGCATAATATCATGCTCAGTAATACAAGGTGCAGATCCTCTGGGGTAAGGGATACACAAAAAATAGCTGCAAAACTGCACGCTGGCATACCAATATGAGAGCTTAGCACTGCTGGCGTCGCGTTTGTTTGATGAATGATTAGCTATTCGGGCTAAAAAATACCTTAGCAAAGCAAGGTCTCTGAACAGGGACGTATCAATGAGGCCTCAAAATATGGCCGTCGGATCTTGATCCTAACAGGTTTTAGTTGCATCTTGGCTCATGGATAATTCTGAGGAATTAAGATTGAAGTCATTCAGTTTGCTTGCCATGTTATTACTGTCATTTTCGGCTCTTGCCGTCGATGAGCTGCCTGATAAATTAAATTTGACCCATCATTGGGTTGGGTACAGTGCCATTGGCATTTTTGTGCTTGCCTATCTACTTGTTATTCTGGAAGAAAAATTAAATCTGCGTAAATCCAAACCGGTATTATTGGCCGCAGGGATAATCTGGATATTAATTGCATTTGCCTATCGCGCCAGCGGCGACACCGAATCGACAGAGTTGGCGATCCGTCGTAACTTTCTGGAATACGCCGAATTGTTCTTTTTTCTTTTGGTCGCCATGACCTACATCAATACCATGTTAGAGCGGGGGGTATTTAGTACCCTTAGGTATTGGTTAGTGAAAAAGGAGTTTAGTTATCGTGCCCTGTTTTGGATAACGGGTATCTTGGCATTTTTTCTATCAGCGGTTGCGGACAATCTGACCACTGCCTTGATCATGTGTGCCGTGGTATTAGTCACAGGTAAAGAAAAACCTAAATTTATTTCTCTGGCTTGTATTAACATAGTGATAGCAGCTAACGCAGGAGGGGCATTCAGTCCCTTTGGTGATATCACCACCTTAATGGTTTGGCAAAAAGGACAGCTGGCGTTTGGCACCTTTTTAAATTTATTTTTGCCGTCTGTTGCTAATTACCTTATCCCCGCATTTATCATGCAATTTTACATCCCCTCAGGTCGTCCGCAAACGGACAGTGAAGAAGTGCAAGGGATGAAAAAGGGCGCCGTAGTCATCATTTCGTTGTTTTTACTAACGATTGTCACCGCGGTCAGTTTTCAGAACTTTCTCCATTTACCCCCGGTATTTGGCATGATGACCGGCTTGGCTTATTTAAAAATATTCAGTTATTACATGAGCTTAAAGATTAAGGCCATGTTGGCCGATCCCGGCGTACCCGACGCACAAGCCCACGAGCGCAAAGTTGACGTATTTGCCCATATCGCCAACGCCGAATGGGACACACTATTGTTTTTTTATGGGGTAATCATGGCCGTCGGTGGGTTAGGTTTTATGGGTTACCTTGGTCTGGTGTCTGCCTATATGTACGGTGATTTAGGGCCTACCAATGCCAATGTGCTGGTCGGCCTATTATCATCAATTGTCGATAATATTCCGGTAATGTATGCGGTGTTAACGATGGAGCCCCAGATGGACCAATTTCAGTGGTTATTGGTCACATTGACTGCTGGGGTAGGGGGTAGCCTGTTATCCATTGGTTCTGCAGCTGGCGTCGCGCTTATGGGGCAAGCGCGTGGGCATTATACCTTTTTTAGCCACTTAAAATGGACGCCGGTTATTGCATTGGGTTATGTCGGCGGAATTTTGCTGCATTTTTTTATCAATGGCTAAACATACAAACCAGGTATTTTTTTAGACATGATAAACAGTGGGTGTTTTTTTACGATCGGCACTCATTCCTGGGCTGCTTCGGGCATTGTCCACTCGTTAGTTAATCGCCAAAAAGCAGTTGCCATATGCTTGGACTGCGTTCTTTATGATATTGCTTTCGCAGCGCTGCGACTTTTTTCAATTGCTCTTTAGCCGTGTTGATATCGCGGGCAACTAGGCTTGCATGGACCAACGCCAGTTGTGATTGCACTTCAGTTAAGCCTTGTTGCAATACTGATTGTCTTTTCTGGTCAAACTGCACCAATTGCACAGACGCGACCAACTGCTGTAGCTTGTCAATTAGATTCAGCATCACGTTCGCTTCACTTGTTAACATGGCTTGTCTGTAGGTATAAGACATCGACTTCATGGTTGCTTCTACATCAGTACTCGCCACCACTTTTACCACAGGCTCATCTGCATAAGCTTGATTACCTAGTGGCAGAAGGCCACATATCATCGCTACCGCTAGGCTTAGGCTTTTTAACAACGTCATTTTTGCACTCACTCATTTAACAAGGCGCGCAGTCTAGCATAAATGTATTGACGTTTTGCTTGGACGCTTGCCCATCAGCACAAGGTTTTGATACAAGTTGACGCACAAGAGACGCAATAGCTTCTATTGTACGATTTTGCTCTGCTTATTTAATCCAAACGGAATAACGCCCGTACGCGACACGGGAATACTACCCCATAACCCTTTGCTGGTGAATATTTTGGCATTAACCTCATAGGCCAGTTCATCCGGTTTGGCGTTCATAATGTCCAGCAATACCCGGCCTGAATTAAATAGGCTGGCACTGACATCAACATCAAACGTATTTTCGCTCAATGGCTCAAGCACAAATTTTTTGTTGCTAACACCTGTAGCCACTTGGAGTCCGCGTAGGTTGAGTTTGAAGTTCATGCCGTCTACCGGGAAAGAGATATTATTCGGGTTGGTCACTCGAAACGTCAGACGAAATCGCCGCTCTAGGCCTTGAGCCGGCAGCATACTCAAGTTGGTTAACTGCAACTCAGGTTTCTCAAAATCAGGGGTAAGGGTGGCGCAAGATGACAGTAACAACGTTATAAGAAAAAGTGTTAGTAGATTAAATTTAGACCACGTGGACGAGGTTTGAGAGTAAAGCTGCATAGTGTCAATTTCCCTATTTCAGATAAATACATAATCCGCCCAGCACCTACTTGAGTCAAATCACTCAGCAAAAATCAATGACTTTGCAGCGGCTTATTCAAGGTTAGCCTAGTGGGTAATTATTTCATCTCAATTAGATTTAATTTCATTCAGGAGTAAGATAACTTCCGACATCATGTTTAATTGGGCGCAATCGATGTGCCTTATTATTCGGTTATTAGTAGATTCAATGGTTGAATATTCGCTTTAAGCCCTTGCTGTAAAGGGGGAAGCAACCAAAAGCCTAGCTGAAATATTATTTCCGATTCCATTAGTTGTTTTATATTCGAGAATTGGGCTGATATTTGCTTTAAGCAATGTGATAAATAAGTTTGCAGTGGCTAGCGTTTGAAACGCTATTGAGATTTGAGGTGTTACGCCCTAATACAATTCGCTGCGTTTTATAGGGTGACAATGGGCTCAATGTATCTATATTCGCATCTTTAAAAAGCATCAAATATTAAAATTTCATTCCGCGTAGAGCATTTTTGGTTGAATTTAGTGCCTTGTATTTTCGCTAATTCACATACCTGCAGACATCATCGGTAACAAACCCAGTTGCCATATTTGACCGACTAGGAGATAAAAATGAATATCACTCAATATGTTACCATTGAAGGCCATCAAATTGCGTACGAAGAGATGGGAGAGGGCTCACCATTATTACTAATTCATGGGATCCCTACCAACCGAGCTTTATGGCGAAATGTGATGCCTACCTTGGCAGCTAATCACAGAGTTATCACCCCAGACTTGCTCAATTTTGGTGAATCTGATATGCCAGTCGACACGGACGTATCGATAAATGCCCAAAGCCGCATCATTCGCAAATTTATGGATGCGTTGGGCATTTCTAGAGCAAATATTGTGGCCCACGATATTGGTGGCGGTGTTGCCCAATTGATAGCGGTGAAACACCCTGAAAAAGTTAATCGCTTAGTTTTAATCGACAGTGTCTGTTTTGATTCATGGCCGATACCTGAATTTGAGCCCTTGCTCGAACCTGGCGTTGAACAAGAAACCAGCGTCGAAGAATTCGTAGGCATATTGCGTGATTTTATGCCCAAAGGCGTATACGACTCCAGTGTTATGACCGAAGAACTGATTAAACTTTACGTGGCCCAGTGGAGCAGTGAACAGGGTAAAGCGGCTTTATTTCGCAATATGCGTCGACTTAACAGCGAATATACCCAAGCCATTGCGGGAGATCTTAAAGCCCTACCTCATAAAACATTAGTATTATGGGGAGACAAGGATAACTTCCAAAAGCCAAAGTATGCGCCAATGTTGACGGATGCTATTCCGAAAGCGTCACTGATTTGGCTAGAGGATGCCGGCCATTGGGTTATTGATGAACAACCCGACAAGGTCTGTACATTGATTAACACGTTTTTAGAAGATAGCGCATTTTAGCACTATGCAAACAGGTGTGATGATGACTCACACCTGTTTTTATTAAGTAACGACCTTAAAAAATAAGACTATAACCATCCGTTTACAGCAAGGTTGGTATCCATGGCATATTGGTAAGCAATTGAACCTTTAATCTTGCCCAAAGCCTTCATCCCTTTCATATTCTTCACGCGTAATATCCCACTTTTCTAGTGGCTCACGCTTAGCTGACGTAAACAGCCCTCAGTAAATATAGATGATAAAACAATGATGAGGATCAATACGATTTACTTGCTACTGGTTAGTATGAATTAAACCGCTAACAATATCGAGTAATCTCCATGGAACTAGAAAAACATTCACTGGTAAAAGATCTGCCAGAACATCACCACACCATTCGCCACCTTAAAATGCACGACGCTCACTTTGCCAAATTATTTGATAGTTATCATGAAGTAGAGAGCGAAGTTAATGATTTAGAAAACCGCAATTCACCGGTTAAAGACGACTACATAGAATCACTCAAGGTACGCCGTGTTCATCTTAAAGATGAATTATTAGACATGATCCAAAAAACAGAAAAAGCGCTTTAGTAAGCAATTTGAGTGGTTTCATAAGGAGCCAACATGTATGAAGAATTTAAGAATAGCGTTAAGCAAAATTGCTGTCACTGTGGTGATCAGCACGTTTGTTTTGGTAGGGTGCAGCAGCCAATTTAATTCATCATTGCGCAAAGTGACTTACCCCCCTGATTTTAAATATACCGAACAGGCTGATTTAAGCTCTGATATGAATCGATTGGCTCATCAGATGGCTTTACTTGATACTGCACTCGATAAACCACTTGAACAGAGCCAAAATGAACCTGATCTTCAACGTGAACAAGTACTAAATGCCCTAAAAAATATCGGGAAAATTGCCTCGAATTTGAAAGGCGGAGATATGGGAGCAAACCATCCATTTATGGAAGATTATATGCAAGACTTTGTCAGTCAAATCGATAAAGCTCGAACCGCTGCATCGCTACCGGAGCCCCGTTACTACCTTGCAGGAAAAGTCTCAGGTGGGTGCACAAACTGCCACGCGGTCAACAGATAACGTTATTTTTAGTTAACTAACGCATTAATATTAATGTTTTAACTTGAATCGATAAGGTTGTTAGCGAGTGATGTTAAAAAGCAGCAATAAAACAACAGATTTGGGTTGGACGCTGCTTTTTATATCGGTGTTTATCGCTGTATGGGCAAATTCAATTATTGGTACCACCGATGTTGCCAATTGGCTTATTGAAAATACGCTGACGGTTATCTCGCTGCTATTGCTAATTACTACCTACAAAAAATACAGGTTCAGCAACGTTAGTTACTTATTGCTCTGTCTTTTTTATGTCTGCATATGTATGGTTCAAAATACACCTATGCCCAGAATCCGTTAGGGTTTTACTTCCAGGATATTTTCGATTCGCCAAGAAACCAATACGATCGGCTGGTTCATTTTAGCTTCGGTTTATTGCTCTACTACCCCATGAAAGAGTGCTTTTCAGCATGGTTCAAATACCCACCGCGCATTGCCTTCTTTTTGCCCATCACCCTGATACTTTCCATTAGTGCCCTGTATGAAAGCTTAGAGTGGCTGGTTGCTGATATATTCTTTCCCGCAGAAGGGGATTCGTATCTGGGCACGCAAGGAGATATATGGGATGCGCAAAAAGATATGGCCATTGCCTTTGTGGGGTCATGTATAGCGGCTTTGCTTTTCTATCTATTCAGGTTATTCGGTGAGCCAAACGGTAAGGCGGCTTAGTCAGCAAATAACATCGCTAAAATATTGGCGATTGCGTCATTTTGCTCTTTTGCATATTCAAGCCAAGCCTGAATTGCACACTATTTTGCTTGTTCCGTCGACTTCAGAATTTATGTTAATTAACCTGAGATCTGGTTAAGCCAACATCAAGTTAGTGCCATTTAACAGCTCAAATTCTTGGGCTGTTAAATCTAAAGAAGGCTTATCATTTTTCAAACAATAAGCGATTAGTCCACCAAGTAAATTGAGCATGAACCCATGAATACTGCGGTGTCTAGAGTGTTCAATGTAAGAT